>ENA-OPWW01000649-OPWW01000649.1-human-gut-metagenome-genome-assembly--contig:-NODE-649-length-16163-cov-1.876335_pt1 | contig 16163 bp, 18 predicted proteins | sample MGYA00241513_ERZ502018 | MGnify/ENA primary metagenome ERZ502018 (study PRJEB25962, sample SAMEA2042987) | human gut metagenome | biome: human gut; feature: human-associated habitat; material: faeces...
AAATCCCCGCAACATTCTCCCCTCAACTCCCGCGAAATGTAACGCGTTACACGATTTTTAGAGAAAATGTATCAAATTCGCGGAAAAGTTGGGAGTAATTTTTCGTTTGCATTTTGAAGCGGAAAATCGACTGCATTTGAGAAATCTTCAGAATCAAAATAGTTTTATGTGAAATTCGACACAATTTTATCAAAATCAGAGCCGCATTATCGAAATCGTACAAAATCGGCTAAAAAATGGAAGTGAAAAGCCACGCAATTCTGCCACTTTTCTGGTGCATTGTAGATGTGCACAAAAAGCATGCTTATTTGTTGTTCTAAATGCAGAATATGCACAAACATTATTGACAACACCGCCAGATTGTGCTATAATAAACTTGCAAACAACGAGAGGGAACGTTGATAAGAACTCTCGTTTGATTCTCCTGAAACTCCGGACGCGATGCCGGCTAGACGCGAAAGCGGGGATTTCGGGAACAAGGTTATTTTATTTTACTAAATCAAATTTGAAAGGTGGAAACCAATATGAAAACCCCGATGAACGTATTCAATACTGCAATGAAGAAAAAGAAAAAGAACCGCAAGGGCTTCTCCCTCGTCGAACTGATCGTCGTTCTGGTCATCATGGCAATTCTGGCCGCTGCACTGATTCCGTCTTTGACTGGTTATATTAGAAAAACGAAAGAACAGAACGTAAATAGTGAATGCCAGTCTGCTGTGCAAGCTGCTCAAACAATTGAAAGTGGTGCATTTGCTTCTGCTGATGGTAACTATACATTTACCTCTGGTGGAACATCCTACACAATTAAGGGTGTTACAGATACAACTTCTTCTCCTGATGCTAAGGCAGCAATTAAGGCTCTTGCCGAAGTTCCTGGTACAATTGAAAGCGTATCGATTGACACAAACGGAGATCATAGAATAACAGCACTGGTTTATACAGGTAAGGATGGTTCTACTCAGTGCAAATATGAGTTGACATCTGATGGCGTTGGCAAGTATACTAGTCAGAAGAAATCTTAAAAAGCTTAACTTTCTCATCTAACATCTAAGACAATAACAAAGCATTCAGCACATTGGGTGCTGGGTGCTTTGTTTGGTTTCCGGCGGTTTTGTCATTCTGTCGTGGTTTTTTCACATTTGTGAAGAGATTGTGTGGAAACCCCTCAGTCAGCCTGCGGCTGCCAGCTCAGCACAAGGCACGCCCTACGGGTGCCCTTTCAGGGGAGCCTATCAGGTAAGTTATTTTTATTTATGGAGGAAAAGTTATGGAACATATTGCACAGGAAAGATATTCGACACTGGTGGACGAGAAGCTGCGGTATACGCTGGTCACCAAGGACAACCTGATCTTTAACACTCGCTATGAGGGCAATCCCAAGGCAGGCAAGGTCAAGGTGCCGGTGCGTGATACCGAGGTAGAGGTCAAGCAGTATGACAAGCAGAATGGTGCTGCGATCTCTACCGGCTCTACCACCTACTTTGACATCAACATCGACATTGACGAGGCGGTCAACGAGATGATCGACGGCTATGACGCTGCCAGCGTTCCGGACGGCATCACCGCAGAGCGTCTGGACAGTGCCGGCTATTCTCTGGGGCTGTCCATGGACACCAAGTCTGTCCGTGCTCTGGAGGAGACCGCCGGCATCACTGTGGCAGCATCCAAGACTGCCTGCACCGACAGCACGGCATACAAGCAGGTACTGGCGGCAAAGCGTGTACAGTCCCGTATGGGTGTCCCCAATGACGGCAAACGCTGGCTGCTGGCATCTCCGGAGTTTATGGAGGTGCTGCTGACTGATGATCGTTTCGTCAAGCAGGGTGATCTGTCTCAGGAGCTGGTGCAGTCCGGCGTGGTGGGCAGAATCGCCGGCTACAATGTTTTCGAGTCCAACAACACCATGTTTGAGGACAGCAAGCTGGTATCCGGCAAGAAAACCACCACGGAATTCATCTGCGGTCACCCGAACTGGTGCCACCGTGTGCAGGAGTGGTCTGTTCCGGTCGCCGTCAAGAATCTGACCAACGAGTATATCGGTTCTTCTGCCGTACAGGGCAGAAAGGTCTACGGCATCGGTATTTCCAAGCCGCAGACGGTCTATGTCAAGAGAGTGGAGGCGTAAGGCATGGCATATGCTGATTTTCCATACTACCAGGATTTTTATCTTGGCAGTATGATCCGGGATCCGACCGCATTCGGTCGGGCGGCAGAACGGGCAAGCGAGTATCTGGACATGGTGACATTCGGGCGGCTGCTGGACGGCGTTCCTGCTCCGTGGGAAGACCGCATCCGGAAATGCTGCTGTGCACTGGCGGAGGCGATCGTCACCTATCAGGCATACGGCACAGGCGGTGCAGAGGGCAGCGGTCTGAAAACGGCGGAGACCATCGGAGCGTACAGTGTCAGCTACGCTACCCCGACAGAAAGCATCTCCGCCCTTCTAAACGGAGAAACATCCGGCTTGCAGGACTATCTCAAAAGTATCTGCATCCGGTATCTGGGTGGTTCGGGGCTGTTGTACAGAGGAGTGTGAATATGTTTACCAATAAAATCGGCTGCACGGTATTTGAGAGAACGGTGGGAAAAGACCGCATGGAGCAGTATGTGCGGCACTTCTTCCCTGCGATCTACTGGGAGGACATGAAGGGACAGAGCCAGAGCGGCACGTCTATGAAGCAGCAGGACAGCGTGCTGTGTATCATTCCGGCGGCATCGGTATCCGGCTATATCCCGAAACGGAGCGACCGGATCCTCTGCGGCAGATGCACCGCCGCAGAACCGCCGGAGGAATGCCGGACGGTCATGGAAGTGAAAGACTTTCGCTATGGCTCTGCCGGTGTGCAGCATCTGGAGGTGACGGCAGTATGATCATCAAGGTGGGTATCCATTTTAATACCAAGCAGCTTCACGCAAAATCGGCAGTCCTGAAACAGCAGGCACAGGAATTTGTGGGAAATGAACTGCTGCGGAAATGTGATCCCTATGTGCCGTTTGACACCGGAATGCTCCGGGATTCCGGCATTTCTCACAGCAAGCCGGAGGAAGGGTATCTGTTATGGAAAACACCCTATGCGGCGGTGCAGTGGTATGCCGGCGTATCCCGTGGGCTGCGTGGGAAAAAGTGGGCACTTCGGGCATGGGCAGACCACGGCAAGCTCATTCTGAAAAACGCCCGTATCCTTGCAAAGGGGTGATAGAATGGCGATCATTTCGGCGATACGGGAGTACATTGCCGGCTGTCCGCTGCTCCATGACGGGGCGATCTTAGGCGTAGACCAGCTGGAGGCGGACACCATCGGCTATACTGTGGACACTACACCATGTGAACCAGTGGTGCAGAAGTACACGGACGGCAGCGACAAGCGGCAGTTTCTGTTCGTCTTTGCCAGCCGGGAGAAGTACGGGGAAAGGGTGCTGGAGAACATCGCCAATTCCGGTTTCTACGAGGACTTTGCGGACTGGATCGAGCGGAACAACTGGCAGGGTATCTTTCCGGAACTGGGCGACTATCGGACACCATACCGCATGGACATTGTTTCCAGCGGCTATGCCTATGACACCGGCGATGATACGGCTCGCTATCAGATCCAATTACGACTGATGTATTATCAGGACAGGAGGTATTTTACACATGGGTAAGAATTTGAAAAACGCAGACCTTGTACTGCGTACCGGCAAGGTGGCATTCTATCATGTGCCGGGACAGAGTGCCTATACACGCATGGAGGGCTTCACCAGCCTCTCCACGTCCAAGAATCCCACAGAGTATGAGCGGCAGTATGTGGACGAGGATTTCAAGCGGACGGATATTACCGGCTATAACACTGCCATTGCCTATGCACTGGATCGCTACAAAAAACATCCTGTGACAGATGACATTATCAACATTCACGAGAACGAGCTGCTGGGACAGGATGCGGTGCGTTCTATCATCAATGTGGATATGACCACAGCACAGCAAGGGGGCAGCGGCATCTGGGCGGCATCGGCAAAGATGCGTGACTATGCCGTCATTCCGGATGCAGACGGCGACACCACAGACTGCATGACCTATTCCGGCAACTTTAAGACAAGGGGCGAAATGGAGGATGTCACGGTGTACAGCACCGATGATTTTCAGACCATTACACTTTCTTCTCACACCAAGCCGGTACTGAAAACGCTGTCTGTTTCCTATGGCAGCGAGAATCTGCTGAAACCGACCTTCAAGCCGTCTGTTACAGAGTACACGGTCAGCAAGATCGGTTCTCTGAGTGTGTATGCAGCAGCGGAGAGTGACACATTTAGTATTACAGCTTCCTGCAACGGAAGTTCTTCGTCCATTACCAATTCTGGTGTGGCATTTACCGTCAAGGAAGGCGACTATATCTACATTACTGTTACAAACGGCACACTGGGCTCTAATACCTATGCCGTTAAGTGCAGTGCTTCGTAAATACCCCTCAGTCAGCCTACGGCTGCCAGCTTCCCTTTCAGGGGAGCCTATAATTGAATAATTCATCTTATGGAGGAATGAACGATGAAAGAAGATCTGACGATTTGGCATATCCACGGACTGGAGCTGCCGCTGGACATTGAGGAAGCGGACACCGTGGAAAAGTATGAGGCTGCTCTGGCACAGCTGGAGCAGGATGTGCCGGAGGACAAGTCTGCCGGTGCGGCAGCATACATCCGGGCATACTGCAAGGCGTTTCGTACCTTTTATGACACGCTCTTTGGCGAGGGTACGGCGGAGCAGATCTTTGCCGGCATCCCAGACCATGCACGGCGGTATACGGCAGTGTACGGAGAATTCCTGACCTTTGTGGCAAAGCAGGCGGCACAGTCCCAGGCGGAATCCATGCAGCTGAAAAAGAAGTATCTGCCCAAAGGCGGCAGACGATGAATCTGCTGTATGATGCCCTGCCGGACACGGTGACGGTAGACGGCAAGGCGTACCGGATCTATACCGACTATCGGGACTGGCTGCGGTTTTATGATATGCAGGAGGATGATGGTCTTTCCAAACGGGAAAAGCTGCTGCTGATGCTGGAATGGTACATCGACAAGCCACCGCTCTCCTGTCTGGAGGAGGCTCTGGAAGCTCTCATTGGGTTTGCGACACGCTCCGAGGAGCAGCCGGAACAGCGACAGGAGCATTCCGGACGCAAAACCACAGACCGGGTGCTGTCATGGCAGTATGATGCAGCCTATGTGTATGCGGCGTTCCTGTCGGTCTATCACATGGACTTGCAGCAGGTGGAGCAGATGCACTGGCATCTGTTTCTGGGGCTGTTTGATGCCCTTCCGGACGAAACACCCATTAAGCAGCGGATGGGATACCGCAGTGTGAATCTGGCGGAGATCAAGGACAAGAACGAACGGCTGCGGATCCGGAAGATTCAGGATCGCATCCGCATTCCGCAGCCGGAGCTGGACGGCTATCAATGCGGTGCGTTTTTCGGATAGATAAATCCTGTTTTAGAAGCGTATAAATAGCGGCACTTTTACGGTATGTGAGAGTGCCGTTTTTTCGGAGGTGGTGAAATAATATGGCAGATGAAAGCATCAGAGTCCCCATTGACGGTGATACCAGCGGTTTTGACCAAAAGGTTGAAGGCATGAAAGGGACGATCTCCGCAGCATCTGTGGCAATGGGCAATCTGCTCTCTGACATGGGAAAGAAAGCCCTGTCTGCATTTGGCGATATGATCTCCTCCGGGGACGAGTTCAACAAGGCAATCAATCAGATGTCCTCTTCAACTGGTGCCACCGGAGCGGAGCTGGAAGGGCTTCGGGATGTGGTCAAGGATGTGTACGGCAATAACTTCGGGGATTCCTATGAGGATGCCGCCAATGCCGTGGCAGAGGTCACAAAGCAGACCGGACTGATGGGCGAGGAATTGCAGTCTGCCACAGAGGGTGCCATGGCACTCAGCGACACGTTCGGCTATGAAGTCAACGAAAGCACCCGTGCTGCATCGGCACTCATGAACAACTTCGGGATCAGTGCTGAAGAAGCATACAATCTCATTGCCGCAGGAGCACAAAACGGTGCCGATCAGAACGGCGATCTGCTGGACACCCTCAATGAGTATTCCACACAGTATGCGGCACTGGGACTTTCCGCAGAGCAGTTCACCCAGAGCCTGATCTCCGGTGCAGAATCCGGAGCGTTCTCCATCGACAAGGTGGGCGATGCGGTCAAGGAATTCAATATCCGCTGCAAGGACGGCAGCGAGTCCACCGCAGAGGGATTCGCCATGATCGGCATGAATGCAGATGACATGGCACAGCGGTTTGCAGCCGGCGGCGATACGGCACAGGAGGCATTTTTTCAGACTGTCCAGGCGTTGGACAGCATTGCCGATCCAGTGGCGAAAAACCAAGCCGCCATTGACCTGTTCGGCACACAGTTCGAGGACTTACAGGCAAACCTATTGCCCATGCTGGCAAACATGGAAGATGCGTCCGGTGTGGCGTATGATGCACTGGGACAGATCAACGAGGTCAAGTATGACGACATCGGCAGTGCGGTAGAGGGACTGAAACGGACTGTCAGCGGTTTCTCTCTGGATATGAAGTCCACGCTGTCTGCCGGAGCAGCAGATGCCATTTCCGGTATCATCAATGTGATGAACGGCGGAGATGCTGCCGGGATCTTTGACGGGCTATTTGAAAGCATCAACAGTGTGATCGACTCCATCGGCAGCAGATCCAGCGGCATGGTGGAAGCTGGTAAGAAGATACTGGGCGAATTTCTTTCCGGTATCCGGAAAAACCTGCCTGGCATTCTCAGTGCTGGAACAGAGATCCTAAACAGCATCGTCCAGGGCATTTCGGAAAATGCTTCGGCATTACTGGAAGCAGGACAGACACTTTTGAACGGCATTATTACAGCGATTCAACAGGCATTGCCGAACCTGCTGCCCATTGCGGTGCAGCTGATCACCACGCTGATCAACGGATTGTCAGAGGGTCTGGTGGCACTGATGGAGTATGTGCCGCAGATCATTCTAGCCATTGTCAATGTGATCGTGGAGAATCTGCCCACGCTGATTACAGCAGCCATTGAAATTCTGAATGCTCTGGTGGGCGGTCTCATGGACAATGTCAGCACGATTCTAACAGCTGTTATTATGATTATCATGACACTTGCAGATATGATAATCCAGAATCTCCCTCTCCTGATCGATGCAGCCATTCAGATCATTATGGCATTAGTCAATGGCATTCTGGACAATCTGCCGCAATTGATCGAAGCGGCGATTGATATGATATTTGCGATTGTTAACGGACTGATTGAACAATTGCCACAGCTAATCGATGCAGCCATTCAAATTGTCACAGCTCTGTTTCAGGGGCTAATAGACAACTTGCCAATGATCATTGAAGCGGCAATCAAGCTGATGTATGGTCTGTCTTCTGGGTTGATCAAAGCAATCCCGGATCTTTTGAAAGCGATTCCTCAAATATGGGGAGCAATCTGGGACGCACTCACCGAAGTGGACTGGCTGCAACTGGGCATCGATATTTTGAAGGGTATCGGAAATGGTCTGATTGATGGTATCGGCGGATTGCTGGATACCGTTGGTGATGTCTGCGACAGCTTGTGGAGTGGATTCAAGGACTTTTTCGGGATCCATTCTCCATCTAAGCTGATGCGTGATACTGTGGGTAAATTTTTACTGCCCGGCGTTGCCATAGGCATGGAAGACACCACAGGCGACACCGCTGATGATCTGAACCGTTCGCTGGATGCCATGATGGACAAGGTGGACACGAATCGGCTGCAAATGCAGCTGGATTCTGCGGTACAGATGCAGGGATATTCCAGCATGGGAACTGCCGGAACGGCAGTGCAGTACAATCCGCCGGAGAAGACAGCGGCGGAGGAATCCCGGCAGCCGCAGCAGAACGGGGATATTATCATTCCGGTGAACATCGGCGGCACACAGCTGGAAACCGTTGTGGTCAAGGCGGCACAGATTGCCAATGCACGAAGCGGAGGAGAAACCATATGAGATTTGTGAATATTTGGGCGAAGTCGCCGGGCGGCAGTTGGACATTGGCAAAAAATGTGTGTCAGCTTGCAGAGGATTCTGTGGGCATTACCCCATTAGGAAAACGATTCTGTGCTGCCGATGGCACGCAGATCTATTACAGTACAGGATCAGCGGAACAGAAAACAACACTGCAATTTGAAGTGAACAGCGAAAAGGAATTGCAAAACCTCATGCGGATTCTGCGAAATGGTACGGCATATGCGGAAAGCCTAATGGTGTCTGGATATACAAGTTCGTTGGGAAATTGCGGAGTTCGCATCTATATTGACGGTGATGCTTCTATAAAACTTGTTTCCCGAAAGATGCAGGTTTATCAGATTACAGTTCCTGTAATATTAGATCAAACAGGTGCTGTAACCAGCTTTCCGAATTGCTATATTGTAGCCAATCCTTCCGGAGCGTGCGGTCTTACGATTGTAAAATCTCCGGAAGATACCAGTATTGGAATCGTACAGCTTACGGATTCTGGGAAACAACTGGAAGACGGTTCTGTGCAGTTACCGCCTTACACTGCAAATGCAGAGGAAACAGCAGAAAAATCAATCTATATCCGATTTCAGGCAGCACATACTTTCCCGACAGATTCCAAAATTACCGTAGAAGCCGATGGGGTGAATGGCTGGTCAGAGCGACACGATATTACCGATTATGTGACGAATGAATTTGGGACAATCGGCATGGCTTTGACCGGCATTGTAACAGAATTTTGTATCTATCTGCATTATACATACGGTGGGTGTACATTGGAACGAATATACCGCATTCGTGTTTATGCACCGGATTTTCAGGAGGGCGAGGCATGATCATTGCAGAATTTATTCGGGTAGAAGTATACAAGTATAATTATACAACAGGAAACTATGCTCTTGCTACCACGCTGACAGAATCCAGCATCATTTCTGCCAGCAGCAAGCGGCAGTGCTGTGCAGACGGCACATTTGAGATCGGCGGCGTGTATGCTGCCACGTTTTCTATGCAGGCAAAGATTCCGGGAATGACCACATTTCAGGTGCGTGGAGCAAAACTGAAAGTGTTTTCCAAGTACAATGATGTAGCCCAATGGAGTAGCATCGGCACGTTCTGGGTCACTGATGCCACCCGTGTAGGCGAGATCTTTTCCATTAACGCACAGGATGCTGTGGGGTGGCTGGATACGTCCAGCTATAACAGCACATCGGAATCTGCCGTCAAAGCTGTCGGAAAGGTGCTTGCAGACAAGTGGCAAAACATCGGGATCGGAATCGACCAGTGGGACGAAAATGGAACCGAATACGGCGGCTGGCTGCAATATCTGACGGACTGCACCAATACCTTTATCCAGTCCCAGACTGGCGTAAAAGAGATGCTGTACTGGAAAGCGTATGACAAGGCAAGACGGGAAACCTATGGCAGGTACTGCAACGACAGGATCTATGCAGAGATCAACGGAAAGTGGTCGCAGACCATATATCCGGCAAGGTTCTATCTGAGTGCAGAAAACAGCAACAGTGATTCTGACTGCCCACGGGATTTTTACCGTTATCTGTCTGAACTTGCATTTGGATTCATTTATGCCAGACCGGAGGACGGGGCTTTGGAACTGGGACAGTTCGGGAACGGTTATCACGGAAATGCCAATGTTGGAATGTCGGAAATGGAATATGATTCCTGTGAGGTAGCAGATTATGAGATCCATATGCTGCGTACAGATGCCCGTGTGGAGTTGGAAGACGATAAATCTGCATGGGCATGGACAAGGCATAGTTCACCGGATTACAGCACCAGCTCTTTTCAGCGGTTTCTGATCGAATCCAATCCGTTTCTGGATGGTTTTGCAAAGGATTTTGTATTCAGCAGCGGCTATGGACTGAATACCATTCCCTATTCTATGTGGCTCGCAAGATATTCTCCCAACACCGGAAACCAGTATGCAGTGCGTCCGTTTTCCTGCACCGTACACAGTACAAAACGGTTCCAGCTGGGACAGAAAATCAAGCTCTCTTATCGGGATTTTCATGAGACCACTGCCAAAAGCTATGACAGCATTATCACTGCCATTGAATGGACATTTCGGGGCGGTACAAAGCTTTCCTGCGGCGGCGAGGACAGCCGTGTGATGGCGGACTGCATCCGTTCTTCCAAGGGCGACAAAGTCCGCAAAGAGGCACGGAACCGATGCAGAGCGTTGGAAAAACGAGTTCAAAAACTGGGAGGGTAAGACATGATATTGCAGGCAAACAAGAAATTCATTGACACCAGCCATGTGGCACATCTGCTGACTGCCGGAGAAAAGTATGCGGACAAGCTTGTCTTTTCCGTAGAGCGATTTTATCAAGAAACCGATCTGTCCGGCTGTCTGTTTGTGATGCGTGGTGTCAACAGTGCCGGAAATCTGGCACTGGAAACGCTTTCGCAGGAGGTCATGGAAACAGAGATCCGGCTGACATGGAACGTGTCTCCGGCGTTTACTGCGGTTTCCGGTATGCTGGCGTTGGAAATCGTCTGTTATGACAACAGCGACCGCATCTTGAAATACACGGTCACGCCTATGCAGGTGAAAGCCTCTGTGCTGGAGGAATACAGCGGCGGTGTGGACGCCATCGAGGAAGCACTGAAAGAAATGGAACGGATCCTGACGGAAACCAGGACAATTGCGGTACAGCTGCCGCAGATCCGCAACGGCACATGGTGGCTGTATGATACCGATAGCGGAGCATATATAGACAGCGGTCTGCCGGCTCGTGGTGAAAAAGGCGAAAAGGGCGAAAAAGGTGAACCGGGAGAGCAGGGCGTTCCCGGTGAAAAGGGAGAAACCGGAGAAAAGGGTGAGCCGGGTGCAAAGGGCGATTCCGGCGAAAAAGGCGAACCTGGTGAACCCGGAAAAGATGGCATAGACGGACGTGACGGTGCGGACGGAAAATCCGCTTATCTCCTTGCGGTAGAGCATGGCTACAGCGGTTCTGAATCCGAGTGGCTGACATCTCTGAAAGGCGAAAAGGGAGATGCCGGACAACCGGGAGAACGTGGAGAAAAAGGTGATCCGGGAGAGCAGGGCATTCCCGGTGAAAAGGGCGACACCGGTGCAGACGGGAAAGACGGATTTTCCCCCATTGCTGCTGTGGCGAAAGACGGCAGCGTGGTGACGATCACGATTACAGATGTCAACGGTACAACGACTGTAACGCTGACAGAAGGGGCTGCGGTAGATCTCACACCATACGCAAAGACGGTTTATGTGGACGAAAAGGTGCAGGAATTGTCGCTGTCCATCACACACCTGGAAGAATCCGCCCACACCCACGACAATCTGGACGTACTGAATAAGATCAGCGGAACAGAGTGGACACAGCTGGTTTCTACCAAGCACTATCATAACAACATAGAAACGCTGAACAGCATTAGTCCGGCGGACTATGAGAATCTGAGTAGCAAGTTTCCGGCGAGAATCACAGCGTTAGAGGATTCTCTGGGCGACATTGCCACTGCTCTGGCGGACATTGTGGAGGTGACCGATTAAATGGCGACAATTGCACAGTACATTGCAGAGATCAACCACCAGCGTGACCTGCTGGCAGGGCATCTGGTTTCCCGTGGCATCATTGCAACGGCAAACGAAAAATTAAATCTGCTGGTACACAAGGTTTCCCTGCTGCCCTCTGGCTCGACAGAAAAAACAGTGATTTTTGATGCAGACCACCGGGACGGGATCTTTCTTTCCCACAATGACACTCTGTACAGTCTTTCTGCATTTACGGCGGTATATCCGGAGTTTTGCAGCAGCAAAAATGAGTATGCCCTGAACTATTCCACTTCCATTTTTGGATGGGATTATTCCTGCTACACCTGTTCGACTGTGCCGCTGACGCTCTCTGCGGCAACACAGATTGCCATGCGGTTTCTGGCAAGCAGCACAGAGGCAGGTGTTTTGCGGTTGGTACAGTCAGACAGCGGAACGGCAGAGGACATTCTTGCCAAAGCACAGACCGAAGGCAGCTATATTGATCTGTCTTTGCAATGGCTGTACAGCACGGATTATATCACTACGCTGACACCCTGCGAAGGTATCGCTACAGGCACATACTATCTGGCATGGGTCGGGCGGAGCAACAACAGCCATCCGCTGATCCGGTCGATTACAGCGATTTAAGGAGGTTACTTATGAATCTGATCGAGGCAGTTGAGCAGCTGAAAAGCGGCAAGGCGATCCGGCGGAGCAGCTGGGGGGATGCGGCGATTCAGGCGGCACAGCTGGAAAACGGACAGTATCAAATCTTTGCTTCTGGGAATCTCACGCCGGAAATGCTGGTTTTGCTTTCCGGCGACTATGAAGCAACAACAGGAACGGAGGAAACATGATGGAAGTTTTGGGTATTACAGCAGTAGCAGCAATCACGATCATCTGCTATCTGGCGGCGGAGATCGTGAAGGTCACTTCTCTGGACAACAAATGGATTCCGGTCATCTGCGGTATTTCCGGCGGCATTCTGGGAATTGCAGCGTTGTTCTGGATGCCGGATTTTCCGGTGCAGGATGTGCTGTCTGCGGCAGCAGTCGGCATTGTGTCCGGACTGGCAGCAACGGGAGCAAATCAGATTTTCAAGCAGTTCAGGAGCTGATGAAATGGCAAAATATGCGTATGAAGCTAATCCGCAGCTTTCGCCTCATTTTTGTGCCAGAGAATTCCGCTGCAAATGCAGTTCTCCGCACACGTTTCAGGTGTCGGAACAGCTGATTTCGATGCTGGAACGGCTGTATACGGCGTTGGACTGCGGCAAGATCATCGTCAGCAGCGGCTACCGCTGTGCAGCACATGACAAGGCAGTGGGCGGAAACGGAGCAGGACAGCACACCAAAGGCACAGCGGCGGACGTGGTATGCTACGACAAATCCGGTAGCGTAATCTCAGCAAAGACGGTGTGCTGCAAGGCTCAGGATCTGGGCTTCGGCGGCATTGCCAATATCACCGGTGCTTATACTTCGGTGCATCTGGATGTGCGCACCGGCAGCCGATATTATGGTGATGAAACCAAAGGAACAAACACGGTAACAAACGATTTCTACAGCTATTTCGGCATTGCAAAGACACAGCAGCCGTCTGGAATTGTGGCAAAAGGGATTGATGTTTCCAAGCATCAAGGCGTAATCAACTGGGAAAAAGTCAAAGCATCCGGGCAGGTGGATTTTGCGATTTTACGGGCTGGTTTTGGGAAAGAATCCAGCCAGATCGATGTGCAGTTTGAACGGAATTACAGCGAGTGCAAACGGCTTGGAATCCCCTGTGGTGCGTACTGGTACAGCTACGCCAAAACTGCCGCAGAAGCGGAGCAGGAGGCTGCTGTGTGCCTGTCTGCTCTGGCTGGAAAACAGTTCGAGTATCCCATTGCATTTGACATCGAAGAAAAGGCAAGTTTGCAAAATGCAGATGCCCTGTGTCAGGCGTTTTGCAGTGCGTTGGAATCTGCCGGGTATTATGCGGCAATTTATACGTTCAAGTCGGCTCTGGAAAGCTGTATCGGAAACAATATAAAGAACCGGTATGACGTGTTCCTGTCTCATGTGGACGTGAGCAAATCATCCTATGCCGGGAATTATGGGCTGTGGCAGTACAGCTGGAAAGGCAGCGTTTCCGGCATTGTCGGCGATGTGGATCTGGACTATGCGTATCAGAATTATCCGGCGATGATCAAGGCTGCTGGGCTGAATGGATTTTCAAAAAATGCAACAACTACCACAGACAAGCCGAATGAGGATACGAAAAAAGGCACTAACGATAATGACACACTCAAACAGATCTTGCAGCACGTTGCCAGTATTGACGGGAAATTGAACGGATAAAACAGCGGTGAAACGCCGTTTATAGGTAGAAAAAAACGCTCTTGAACGTGGTGTTCAGGAGCGTTTTTTTCGTTTTGCGTGTCAGTTTTTTGCGTTTTGCGTGGCAGGCTACAAACGCTACCATAATAACCGATATTATTATGCTGTTGATGCTGACACCATAAAATCTCACATAGAAAAATTGCAATTATCAGAAACGCTTCTCGAAGGTTATTCTTATAAAAATGGAAATTCTGTCGTTGATTTTAAATATAAGTTTGAAAAAGTATTATCGGAGTTAAATATACTGTATCATACCACCGAAGAAATTATGAATGCTCTTTTAAAAAATAAGCAGCCTATATATGCCTCGTTTACTGTAAAAAATCCATCATATATATACGATGGCTGCTTGTGGAACTTGTACGCATATGCAGTCCGCACTTATTTCAAATATTGAGGCGAAAAAATCCCCGTAGAAATATGGTTAAATAAGTATTATTCTTCATCATCAAACATAATATACAAAAATAAATGGCATAGGGATAATTATTGCTTCGGCTTCAGACCTATTGATTCACTTTCGTTTTTTGGAAAACTATCATGGGATAGTGAAAGAAAGATGATAGATGCAGTTCCTCTGGTTATTACTAATATCAAGCATTATAAAGACTAATTGTCAGGCTTATATAAATAGCATTATTAAAAAATAAAATTTCTCAAAAGAGAAACTTTATGCCCATCTTACCCATGTCGTTCTACTTAATTGCTGATTTGTTGTCTTTCATCTACTGTCATTTCATATCTTTAAACATCAACTAAACACCAATATTAATCTAAAAGTGCCGTAAACTGCGAATTTACGGCATTTTTGCTGTTGAGGTGTTCTCCTTTTCAAAGTAAACTTCTACATTCTTTTCTTTCAATTTTCGTACAGTCGTCAGGGAATCCACCGTGTTTCTTGCAAATCGACTAACGCTTTTGGTGATGATCAGATCGATTTTTCCATCCAAAGCATCTGCAATCATTTGATTGAACCCATCTCGGTGAGCCATGCTGGTAGCACTGATGCCCTCGTCCGTGTAGACCTTGACAAACTCCCAGTCCTCACGTTTTTGAATGTATTTTGTGTAATAATCCACCTGTGCCGCATATGATGTGAGTTGTTCCTCGAAATCTGTGGAAACACGTGCATAGCCGGCAACTTTTCGTTTCACTTTCTGCGTTTTAGGCAGGTGCGTTTGTGGATTGATGGTTGGCGGAATCATGGTAACTTTTCGTTCCATTTTCGACTCCTTTCTCGTGCTGCCTGTTTCATTTCCTCTGTCCAGCTTTCTGATCTTGAGGGATATTCCCAGTGGCGTATTTCTGATGTTCCATCATGAAAGAAAAACTGTACCTCAAATGGTTTTGGGATCACAATGTGATGAATGTTATCTCGAAATACGACCTCATCGAATTCTGTCAGTTTCAGTATGTCGCAAATTAAAGAATATAGAATTGATTCCGGAATTTGCTTTGAACCGGGGCAGTATTTTTTTCCTCTCCGCAAAAATGTAGCACATAACCAGATGATTCCTTGTGGGAGTTGTTTTCGTTGATAGTTCTTTCCACATAATCCACAGGTAATGAGACCACTAAGCGGATAACGATTTGTAGATCCATCATGGGTATATTGTTCATGCCGCTGATCCAATATGGTTTGTACTTTGATAAAGGTGTCAAAATCGACAATCGGTTCGTGGGCTTGCTCTACATAGTATCTCGCCAATTCGCCTTGATTTTTCGTTTTTATCTTTTCGATATGGTTATTGCGATAGTACTTCTGAAGTAACAAGTTTCCAATATACTTTTCATTGGTCAGAATCTCACGAATTCTCGGATGTGTCCATAGATTTCCTTGACGGGTAGGAATACCCATCTCGTTGATCTTATTTGCAATTCGCTGTTGACCCATACCAGAGATGTAATCAGAAAAAATCATACGGACAAGCTCCGCCTCTTTCGGTTCGATCTCCAAGATCCCATCCGCATTTCGGCGGTAGCCCAGAATCGTAATGCTGCCGATTTTGCCGTTGGAAAAATCCTTTCGTATCTGCCATTTCCGGCTTTCACTGCTAGAGAAACTTTCCTCCTGTGCGTAGGATGCCAAAATCGTGAGCATCAGTTCGCCATCGGAACTCAAGGAGTGAATGTTCTGCTCCTCGAAATAAACATCAACCCCCAGCAATTTCAATTCCCGCACCGTTTCCAATAGTGTGATGGTGTTTCTTGCAAAACGGGAAACTGATTTTGTAAGAATCAAATCAATCTCGCCATTTC
>ENA-OPWW01000656-OPWW01000656.1-human-gut-metagenome-genome-assembly--contig:-NODE-656-length-16075-cov-1.799438_pt1 | contig 16075 bp, 17 predicted proteins | sample MGYA00241513_ERZ502018 | MGnify/ENA primary metagenome ERZ502018 (study PRJEB25962, sample SAMEA2042987) | human gut metagenome | biome: human gut; feature: human-associated habitat; material: faeces...
AAGCCAAAGATGCATTCTATCAAGCTGTAACCAAAGCATATCTTTCCTGTAAGATGGAAGCAAAAAAGACATTTGGACGGAAAAAGAAAAACACGAAGAACAATGAAGAGTCATAGGTGTCATTTTTTTCGTACACCACTTTTGTTACACTTTAACCTGTAGCAAACTATCTTATGAAATGTCGAGGTGTTTTTATGAGTTCAAAATGTATCAGAGACACTGTAAATAAAGTAAAAATGAAATATCAAGAAAGTGACCCCTTCCGGCTTGCAGCTGCAATGAAGATCATCGTCAAAAGAATTCCACTGGGGACTGCTTCCAACTGCTGTAAAGGGTTCTGTATGAGAGAAAGCCGTAAGACCTGCATCGTCATTAACTGCGACCTGCTGGAGATCATACAACAAATTATCCTGATCCATGAGATTGGTCATGCAGTCCTTCACCAGAAAACTCTACAGGTCAAATGCTTTCATGATTTTGAATTATTTGATGGAGTGTCGCAATGTGAATATGAAGCAAACTGCTTTGCTGCGGATTATCTCCTGGAAGATGAAGACGTCCTGGAGAAGCTCAATGCTGATATGTCCTTTTTCCAAGCTGCCGCTGAACTGCAAGTTCCACCGGAGCTCCTGGACTTTAAATTCCGTATGATGAAACGCAACGGAGTCCAGATCGTGGATTCTCCGATTACTGCCAACAGTGACTTTTTAAAAGATATCCCTACTCAGGGAATTATAGAAAATTACTAATTCAATATCTAAAAAGCTACTTCTGCAAGTTCTAAACCCAAGAGAAGCAGCTTTTTGGTTTTTATTTTATCCATTATTTTCATTTCTTTTCAAAACCATTTCATAAAAATCCAGAAACTCTTTTGTTATATAATATCCCTTACTTTCAACATCAAATGAATCAAATGTATTGTCATTTTCATCTACATCTCCAGACTCTGTTTCAAATTCTTCCTCAATGAATCCCGTTTGTTTAATATGTAAGAACACGTAATCAACTTCTCCTGGAGATACCTTTATTTGCTTTGAATATTCATTGCGAAACGCTTCGTATTTGTTGCTATATGTTTTACCATTTATGTGCTTCGTTGATTTACCTCTTTTAGATGAATCTTCACAATATTTTTTGTATTCAACTAAATATTGTATTTCTCTATACGACATAGTATTCAATATGTGAATATATTCATCAAAAATACTACCATCTATATGTTCCCCTTGCAAATAACCATTTCGTATAAGATTTCCAAAATACTCAACTTTATCGGTCGTTGCCAATCTTTGCACTGCTTCTTTTGCTCGTGCAAAGTTGATGATAAACTCTACATCATTTACCATTTCCGATGTTATAGAATGATCATCTTGCAAAATAACATCTAACAATTCCTGTTCTTTCTTTTGCTGAAAATCATTTAATAACTTATTTGTTGATGAATCAATTAAATCCCCAAAAACAGGGATTGCCTTTATAGGTGCCAATAAAACTGACTCAACAACTGGATTTTCTTTAATATCCTTTATTTCATTTGCATTATATAAGGAATTTTTTGCCATTTCTAATTTTTCATTCATTATTGTTCTCCTATTTTCATCACAACAACTATTTTATCCCAAGTAGATACTTCGTTTAATACAAATCTCCCACATATCCATCCGTTTCCAGATGCATATAGCACTCATTCACCTGCTCTGACTCCATGATCTGTAAAACGTATTCCATACCTGTAGCCAATTCTTTGGTTTTTAATTCTTCCAGTGAGATCCAATACACTCGGCCTTCCTCCGAACTTGCCAATTCTCCAGTAAACCTGTCAGCCTTATACAGCGTAATCATATAATGTACACCGCCCTTATGCCAATGATATAAACCGCTGAGCTTCGGTGTTTCAATCGTAAGACCTGTTTCTTCCCAAACTTCCCGGATCATGGATTTCTGAAATATCTCATTCTGTTCCACATGACCGCCTGGGAAAGTTATCCCGGTATAGCTGTCATTCACTTTATCCAATGCCAGCACATTTCCTTTGTCATCCTGGATCATACACATATTCATAAAGCAAACCTTCTCAATCCGACTCTCTTCTTTTTCATTCAGAGATCTTCTGACACGTTTGTTGATATCCGATCGTTTGGATTTATAATGCTTGAACACCTCTTCATATGGAATCCAGATTTCTGCCTCTTCAATTTTTTCATACACAGCATTCACCACTTCTTCCAAATGTTTGTCGTTTGGGAAAGTGTATTTTTTCGTATAATAATTCCTGGTTGCCTGGAACATCCATTCTGCAATCTTCTCTTTCTGCTTTAATTTCAACTGAGCATATTTCTTGTCGGTTTGCAGTAATTTTCCATCTATCATTTCATGGTTTTTCCGTGACATCGGTATAACCTCTTTTCTTCTTTTCTCGTTTAAATTTTACTATACCATAGAATCCTTCTTTCGTCATACTTCAGATCTGCGATGTCCTATTTTTCTTCTCTGAATACCTTATCTATAGAGGGTTCTTTTCAAAAGACTCTCTTCCGGCGGCTCTGCCACCGGTAAATAGCAAGGACAGGAAGTGTGGATACACTTCCGCAAAATTGCCAATTTCGGAGCCATATCCAAAATTGAAAAATACATAAAAATCAAAAATCCGAAACCTTACTTGATATCCAAATTTATAATTTTTACAGATTACAAAAAAACCAATATGAAAATTTTACAAATTTTGTACCACCTGTAAAATTCCCATATTGGTTTTCATTCAGCTTTTATGGATTTGGAATATTCTATGTTTTCAAATATTTTACTTTGAGCAAAAAACAGCTCTATAAACTTTTATCATTGCATTTTCTGGTATAATTTCATCAACTCTCCCACACAATCTGCTTCCGTCATTTTTGTACTAAAGCCATACGCAGCCATAACAGCTTTATCATTTGCAGTATGTGCTCGCCGTAACTCGGCTGGCATTGTTAAAGGATCATATAAAGCCGCAAGATTACTATTAGGATATAATGTTCTTGCTTTCAAAATTTCCTGTGCCGATTTTTCAATTTGTTCCCGATTCTTCTCCGTTACTACAGGCCACGGGAAATTGTTATACACTATTGTGTTTGAATAACTATAATCACTTTTTAATCTTCCACACACTGCTCGCATCCATGCCATATGAACATTCGACATCAATACACCAAATTCATAAAATGATGCATTTGGCATAGTGAATAATTTGTCTCCCGGAATAATTTCACCATCTAAATAATCCATTGGAATATATCTACGATTCTGAGAAGAAACTTTGGGAATCGCAATATATTGATTTTTATGTTCAAGTATTGATGCAAATAAAGTTGGATTCTCAGCCGCTTTTTTTGTGTTCGCTCTTGTACTACTAAGTCTAAATTCACGTACTTTATTCACCCGTTCTAATATCATCGGACATTTTTTTAATAATCCAGGATCAGCTCCAACAAGCCAAATACAATATCTCGGCTTTCGATCAATAAAATCTTTTCCCATCATATAATGTCTAAAAAACGGAGAAGCCTGTGGTTCTTTTTCCAAAAACTCTTCCTTTTCCTCTTCCGTCAATATTAAAAATCCACCATCAATTGCTTGCCCACCTAATGCTATTTCAGGAACATTACACAATGGTTTCATTCTTTTTTCAATGAATATATTTTCTGCATCAAGCAAATATCCATTAATATTATTCGCCGGAATTGCGTTCTCACCTGAATAAATTATTTTCTGCTTATTATTTACAGCTCTGCTAAAGCCAACAATTACACAATGAACATGCGCTTTTATTGACGCTTCACTATCCCATATAAATGTTCTGTATGCAAAATCAATATGTACACCTGATTCAAAAAGCGGTTTCCAGAGAATCGAAACACTTTCTCCCTGTGTAATTGAATTAGTTGATACCAATGCTGCTCTGATATTATAATTTCCCATATAGTCAGCTGCTTTTTTATACCAGCAACTAACATAATCAAGATTTCCTATACTCTTCCATCCTTCAAATATCTTCTCAACATCTTCCTTCTGCTCCGACGCCATCCAACGTGCTCCTACAAATGGCGGATTTCCCATTATAAACGATAATTTTTCTGCAGGAATTACATCATTCCAATCAATTCTTAATGCATTTCCTTCTGTGATATTTACATATGTCTTTAAAGGAAGAAAATCATCATTAAATCCATACACAATATTTTTCGTTTCTTCCAACATTTGAGATTCTGCAATCCATAAAGCCGTTTTTGCAACTGTAACTGCAAAATCGTTAATCTCTATTCCATAAAATTGCTGAATAGAAACTCTAATTGGATTATTTACCTCTACCAATGTCATTTGTCCGCCAACTTTTTCCTTTATCACCTCATTCTCCAAACGACGAAGCGACAAGTATGTTTCTGTAAGGAAATTTCCAGAACCACACGCAGGATCAAAAAATGTAAGTGATGCCAATTTATTTTGGAATTCTTCCAATTTTTTATCTCTGGTACGCTTCACTTGAATTGCTCTAATACTATCAAATTCCTTTTGCAAATCTTCCAAAAAAAGCGGACTAATAACTTTATGTATATTTTCAATAGATGTATAATGCATTCCTCCTGAACGTCTGGTCTCAGGATTTAATGTAGATTCAAATACCGCTCCAAATATAGTTGGAGAAATATCACTCCAATCAAAATCTTCTGACGCTTTTGTAAGAAGTAATTCTTTAATTTCCTCTGTAAAAGGTGGTATCTCAATAGTTTCATCAGCAAATAACCCACCATTTACATACGGGAACTGAGCAAGTTCTTCCTCCAAATACTCGTCTCGCTCTGATACAGGTGTATCCAATATCTTAAATAATTCTAATAAAGCTCTCCGGCAATCCTTTACTTCATATGTTTCCAAATAATCATGGAACATATTTCTCTTTCCGAAAATACCAGCATCTTCTGCATACAAGCAAAAAACAATTCGCACACATAAAGCATTCAGGCTCTTTAGTTTATGCTCTCTTTTTTCTTTCTGCTCAAATGTTTCATCCTTTTCCTTAATATCTGGTATACGATATTGTTTTAAAAACGCATCATAAATAAGCCCAACAATACCTCCTGCTTTTATTGATACTTCCATTTCATGCGATATTGTCTTTACTTCCTTTTTCACCAAGAAGTCCAACAATGGATATTTGCTTTGTAATTCATCTAAAGCAATCTTTGTCGGTTCTGGCTGTTTCTGGTTCATATCATAAATCCAAATTTCAGCAAAATTTGACGTAACAATCCACCGAGCTCTTTCATCAAAAGTCAGCTTCCCATTATATCTGTCTGCCTGTTCAAATGGAGTAAGATCAACATCTCCTGAATTCCTGATTTTCTGATCCAATGCTTTTCCAAGACTCTTCTGTTCAATAATTACTCGTGTTTCAGGAATATATACATCAATACGTTTTGTATTTCCATCAATTACAACTTTCTTTTCAAAGTTCAAACGTTCTGTTTGCGATGATTCCCGTTCCTTCCATACCAAGATATTTTGTGACTACGATATCCTGACCTGGTTTCGCCCCGCCAGATAGGATCAATTCATCTTCTTTCCCTTTTCCCATCCATCGGTTTACAAATTGACGGGCAGCCTCTCTTTGTTCTGCATCTGTCATGCTTTTTCCTCCTAAATAATCGTACATTCACAAATCTTTCTCCGACTATTTTTACATATCATATCCACAGTATATCATAAAATTATTACAGAACAGCATTCATATATCATTATTTGTATTTTGTCTACACACAAGGAACTTCTACCGCCAAATCATAATAATATTGATACATGACCATGTTATCTTTTGCTTCTATATACACTCTCTGAGCTTCTTTCATCAAGTTATTCCAAATTTCTTTCCATTCACTAGGAGCCGAATCTAAAAACCACATATTATTAAATGACATTTCTATCGTCCCCCATAAATCATCTTCTTTACGCTCAGTTTTTATATTCATCTGCATATTTCGTGCAATTTCCAATGCATCTTTTTGTAAAAAAGTGAATTTCACTACTTTTTGAGGATCTGGAACTTTCTTAAAACAACGCATATGAGCTTCTGCCTTTTTTATAATTGTTTCCAATTGTTCATCATGCCATTTTTTATCCTCTAGTATCTCTTCTTCTGACATTTGCGCTTTTTCTGCATTAATTTCTCTTTGCATTTCTTCCAATTCACGCTGTGCAATATCATAATATTTCTTTTCAATCACCATAATCTCCCAACTCCATAAAAAAAGAAACAGTCAACATTTTCGTTACAACTGTTTCCTTTATTTTTGAAGTCCCCGGAGCATTTGTATCACTACATTCTGTTCTTTTTCATCAAGATTATTCCAAATATTCAAAACCTCTTGTTGTGATTCTGATAAGCTTACTGGAACATCCATTCCGGCAAAGAATTGTGCCATTGTTACTCCCAGTGCATCACATATCTTTTCTACAGTAGGCATAGTGGGTAAACTTTCTTTAGCAATAATTTTTCCAATCGAAGATTGAGATATACCAGTCAATTGTGACAGCCGATATTTACTCATATCACGTTTTTTACATAAAGCTATAATATTGTCCGCAATATAATCCTCTGTACGCAAGTAAATACACCTCTTTCCGATAGTAGTTACCTTAATTGTAACTAGAAATCCGAAAAAATATTAGAGATGTATCTTGCAAGCATTTACTAAGGGAAACAGAAGTATTTGTCCAAAAAAAATAGCACTATATGATATCGTACTCCATTGCTGTCAATCTACTGTCTAAGCGCTCATATTCTCTTTGTACCTCTTCAATTTTATCATATAGTTCCATCACTGTCGAACCTTTTATCATTTTATTTTCTTGGCACATCTGCCGGAATTTTTCTTTGTACTCCCGCAGTATTCTTCCTTTTTCCTCTAATCTCTCCAGTGCTTTGATTTCCTCATTATCTGCCATGTATTTTCCTCCCAGACATAATTTTTAATACACAAATGATAACCCTTTTTTCGTTGTTGTTCAATTACAACTAATCGCCTTTTTCTCCCATCAATCGACAATCTTCTTTTTGCTATATACATATGATATACTTCTTTTTATACAACTAATTGCTATTGTATAGCTCACCATTTTTCTATCTACAACACAAAAAAGTCAAGTTGTGATGGAAAGGAGGTGAGGACATGGAAATAAATTATGCACTTATAGGCAAACGTATAAGAGAAACCCGCAAACAACGAGGTTTATCTGCCGAGGAGCTGGCTGAAATTGCTGATCTTTCTACTGTTTATATAAGCTATATAGAAAATGCCAAGCGTAAACCCAGTTTAGAATCTTTAATCAAAATTAGCAATGCCCTTGAAATTACTATTGATGAATTACTCTACGGGAACTTGTTATACAATCCTACGGAATATCAAACTGATATTGATTTATTAATGGCAGATTGCACCAGCACCGAAAAACGTTACATATTCGAGGTTCTTTCAGCCATAAAGAACATTTTACGAATCAATGATTGGCATCTATCCTCAAACCATAATTACGATGCTGACAACCCGAATGATTATTAAATCATTCAATAACAATCAAATATCTATTTCTACATAAACCATCCGTTAATCACTTAACCGATGGTTTATGTCTTTTTCAATCCAAAAATTCTATGATAGTTATATCAACTATAAAGGATGTCGCTACTGATGAAAGAAAGTGAAGAACGAAGCAGTAATATTGATGAACAGAAAGCCCGAATTCGGCAAAGATATAAAGGTATTGATCCAGAAGAACTGGAAGTAATTCCGGCACTTCCACCAGAGGATATTTTTAAAACAGAAAAAAAACTACGAGTAGCTGTATATGCAAGGGTATCTACGGATGATCCACGCCAAACATCCTCATATGAATTACAGAAAAATCATTATCAGGATGTAGTAAATAAAAATCCAAATTGGATTCTTGTAGAAATATATGCCGACGAAGGCATTTCCGGCACTTCTCTTCAACACAGGGATGCATTCAAAAAAATGATCAAAGATTGTGAAGCCGGAAAAATTGATTTAATCATAACAAAAAGTGTATCCCGATTTGCAAGAAACGTTGTTGACTGTATCCGATATGTACGAGAGCTTTCTTCACTCCGTCCACCCGTCGGTGTGTTTTTTGAAACAGAGCATCTAAATACGCTTGATCCCAAAAGCGAAATGATCCTGTCATTCATGTCAACACTTGCGCAGGAAGAAAGTCATACCAAAAGTGAAATTATGAATTCTTCCATTGAAATGCGTTTTCGTCGGGGAATATTCCTTACACCTCCTCTGCTCGGATATGACCAAGACGAAAATGGAGATCTTGTAATCAATCCACATGAAGCTAAAATTGTGCAGCTTATTTTTTATATGTATCTGAATGGAAGCAGTGCGCAACAAATTGCGGATTCCCTGACAGAACTCGGTTGTAAAACAAAAAAGAATAATGATGTCTGGTCATCCAGTACCGTACTACAAATCCTTCAAAATGAACGCCATTGTGGGGATGTTCTGGCGAGAAAAACATGGACTCCGAGTTATCTTGACCATAAATCAAGGAAAAACAATCAAGACCGTAATCAATACAGAAAAGTCGGACATCACGAAGCTATTATCTCCAGAGATGATTTCATAGCTGTTCAAAAATTAATTACAAATGCGAAATATGGGAATAAGGAGATTTTACCAGAATTACATGTGATACAAGAAGGCTCTCTAAGTGGATTTATAAGCATCAATCCAAGATGGTCTGGATTTAAAGCCAGAGACTACTTTGAAGCATCTCAAAGCGTCCTTAAACCGGCAAATATGAATACACCTGATACAATTACTGCTTCCGCCGGTTCCTTCGATTTAAGAGACTATGAAGTTGCCAGAGGACAATTTTTCTCCTCTGTTGGTCGGATTTCTGTTTCTTTTTCATATAAACAGATCTCTTTTAACAAAGATGCTATACGGAAATTTCCAAACACCAAATTTGTTGAAATGCTGATACACCCAAGTTCAAAACTACTTGCAATCCGACCATGTTCCTCTGAAACCAAAAATAAAGTGCAGTGGTCACGTCTCAAAGATGGTCAACCTATTCCAAAACCAATTTCCGGTGCTGCATTTTTGCCAACATTATACGAGATATTTAAATGGGACAAAAAATGCAAATATAGAATAATAGGAGTTGCCCACCAGAAAGACAATGAAAATGTCCTTATTTTCAATATGAACGATACAGAAATACGAATACCGACAAGTACCAACGACGTATCCTGTTCCGATAACAACGCACCTGATACAATATCTGATTCTAAAAGTGTGTTAGCTTATCCTGCCGACTGGATGAATGGCTTCGGTAATAATTACTATACTCAGTCTCAAGCGCCAGAATTAACAGAATTTACAGCAGACAAAAACTGGCAGACTGCTTCAGAAAGTAAACCTTATAAAGAACCCGAGCTACAAACCACTCCCAAAGAAACCATTATACAAAATATAAAGAATATTATTACAGAAATTAAAGGAGACACCTAATGAGCGATCAACCTATAAATCAATGGAATATGACCACAGAACCTTCTGATATGATGAAAATCAACCCACCTATGCCAATAACAGTCGCATCCAGCCCCACAAATCAAATGGAAGTCATTGACGATGATTCTTTCAGCTATGACGGTTATCAAGTTGTACGTGGCGAATTCTTCGCTCATATTTACGAACCTTCGTTTACATTTAACAACTACAAGGTATCTGTAAATACCGCCTGCATAAAAAAACTACCCGATGTCGAATATGTGCAGATACTAGTCAATCCCATTGAAAAAAAACTGGCTGTCCGTCCCTGTCGAGAAGAAGAAAAAGACTCTTTTCGTTGGTGTTCCTCTGGAAAAAAGCGTTCGCCAAAACAAATCACCTGTCGAATTTTCTTTGCTAAAGTGATATCTCTCATGGACTGGAATCCTAATTATCGTTACAAGATTCTCGGCAAGCTAATTCGTTCTGGCAATGAAATACTGTTCATTTTCGATTTAACTTCACCGGAAATATTTCCTCGTACACTAAAAGACAATGGAACTGTAACCACTGCTAGGACACCTTCTTATCCTGAAGAATGGAAGAATCAGTTCGGTATTCCAGTGGAAGAACATCAAAAATCAATGCAAGTCAATATATTTGAAGGCTACGCAGTATTTGACATACAAGAAAAGAAAAAAGCAACTGATAAATCCACAGAAAAAACAAAAGAACCATCAACAGCAGAAAGCGAGGAAAAATCCTATGAACAACAAACACTCTTCCCATCCACTAATATGTATTGACTTTAAAAAGAATCGTATACGAATCCACCGCAATACACTCCGTCAAATTGGTAACCCAGAATATATTCAACTTCTTGTTAATCCTGATCAAAAAATGATAGGTATAAAGGCTAGTTGTGCGGAGGATAAATTGGCACATAAAGTTAAGGATTATTTTGTTATCAATGGTAACAGCTATGAATTGTACAGCCGAGAATTACTATATTCACTTTCCCAGCTTAACCTTTCTTGGGAGAAATTTAATATTTTTCGTTTAGAAGGCAATATTTACCCAGAGAAGAAAATAGCTCTATTTTCCATGGATAACATCATCACAAAACTGCCACAAACAGAATTCAAATCAGAAATAATGGGAGATGAGTATGCGCAATTATAGTATATATACATTAAAAACAAAACCAGAATTCACAAATTTGTATCAATATCTCAGTGGAAAAGATTATAAACAGCTTGAACAACAGATATTATGTCATTCCTATCACACCCCCATCTGTACATGGAATGGTATTGTCATTAATGGCATAGAAGCATATGAATTATTTCGCAAACACAGTATTCCTTTCCGCATAAAAAGACTCCATTTTTCCAGTAAAGAAGATGTAATTTCATGGATATGTACTGACCAACTTCAACGAGAGGATTTAACCAATACCAATAAAAAATACCTGATTGGGAAAAAATATAATGCTGAAAAAATATTAATTTCAAGACAACTTTCATCTACGAACAAATCTCATATTTCCGGTGCAAGCATCGCAGCAAAAAAAATATCCGAAGAATGTAATGTAGCAATGGCTACCGTTCACAAATATTCTGCTTACAGTCATGCACTAGATATAATTGATGAAAAAGTTCCGGATCTTGTCAAACGAGTCCGTTCTGGTCAGCTCTGGATTTCCCAAGCTAATATTATTGAGCTTTCAGGATTACCAAAAGAGCAACTTTTAAGTCTAAATAACTACCTTCTTGCCGAAAAGATAGAACATCTCAGTTATCATGATATGAAAAGGGAATTACTATGGAATAATTACGCCAAACCGATGTTAAGGAAAGAATCTTCCGTTTCTATTCCTTCAATACGCAACCTGCCACAATTTGATCCAGATGCGGAAATTGCAAGCCTTACGCTGACGATTCCCTCGTGGAACAGTTCTATCGAAAGAGTATTAAAAGTTTCAGATTTTAAAATTGCATCTGATACAGCAAAAAATAAGCTTAAATATCAGCTTATGTGCCTAATATCAACCACAAATACTATTTTAAAAAAATTGGAGGAAATATAATTATGGATGGAAATACCGAAGATTTACAAAAGTTTGTTCCCCAAGTGCATTTTGAGCAAATACCTATTAAAAATTTATGTTCAAATCAAGATTATCAACGTAATCTTTCCATCAAACACGTTCAGCGTGCTGCAGCTAATTTTGACCTTTATCAGATAAATCCTGTAAAAGTAAGTAGACGTGATGGAATAAATTATGTATTTAACGGACAACACACTATAGAGATTGTCGCTCTCGTCTCTGGATCAAGAGAAACTCCTGTCTGGTGTATGGTTTATGATGATCTTGTTTACACCCAAGAAGCAGATATTTTTGCAAATCAGATGAAATATGTCAAATCGTTATTACCTTATGAAATATTCATGGCTAATATTGAAGCTGGTAATGATAGAGAACTTATTATTCGTGACCTTGTTGAATCGTATGATCTCACTATTACTTCTTCCTCTCGCCCCGGAGGTATATGTGCTGTATCCACTTTAATTAATATCTATGAAAAATATGGTTTTCACACTCTTGATCGTGTTTTACGCCTTTGCGTTGCCACATGGGAAGGTGCGCCTATGTCCTTTAGTTCCAATATGCTTAATGCTATTGCTCGTCTGGATAATGCTTATGGAGATACAATGAAAGATGACACCTTTAAAGAAAAAGTAGGACGTGTCTCTGTCAGGGAAATCAGTCGTACTGCCAGAGAACGTCGTGCCGGTTCATTAGGATTCGCAGAAGCTCTTTTACTAGAATACAATAAGAAATCCAAGTATCCACTTCCTTTTGAGAAATTATACACTCATAAAACACCAAAAAAAAGGGAACAATCAACTGAAAATGAATCCGATCAAAGTTCCACTCCAGAAGGTCAATTAGATTTATTTTCTACGGATCAGGACAATACTCCGGCTCTGCCAAACGAATAGCGCAGAGCCTTTATCCTTCGTTCTGTCCATACTTTCAAAAAGGATGCCCTACTTTAAGGCTCCCTTTCATGCAAGCACCTTTTTATCTTAGCCCAAATTCATCCTCCGCTCCATCCTCCACCTTATATATGAATACCCATTCCAAATATTTGCTTTTACCGGATACTCTTTCATGTAAACAAATACAGTGTGATATTTAATAAAATGTAATCTACACCAATTATGTATATCCTTCATATACAAGTTATTCATACCATTCACCCACTGTTCTAAAGACCATATATCTTTATCTGACAATAACTCCATTATGAACAGTACATTATAATATTGAATGACACCTACTCTCTTCCCTTCCTCTATTAACCTTTTACACAATAACCTATACTTAATGTTCATAGCGTTCCTATGCTCTCCCTCTAATCTATAATATTCCATCCTTATACACGTTATATATATAATTATTATATAGTACATATAATTGCCTGAAGCATGTCCAAAGTCTCCCCACCTCTTACCTCGCCAACGATTATTCTATCCGGACGGACTCGTAATGATGCTTTAATTAAATCCCTTATGGAAATAACATTCTCCCCCTGACTGTTTGCCTGTCTTGTTTCCATTCGGACAATATTATCAACAGAATCAAGTTTTAATTCTGCTGAATCTTCAATTGTGACTATTCTTTCGTCTTTAGGAATAAAATTAGATAACACATTTAGAAATGTTGTTTTACCGGATCCTGTCCCCCCACTTACAAAAATATTATAGCCTGCCATAACTGCCATTTTTAAAAAATCAGCAGCCTCTTTTGAAATTGTCCCCCAACTAATCATATCGTCGATTGTAATTCCTCTTTTTGAAAATTTACGTATTGTAACTATAGGTCCTTCAAGAGCAATTGGTGGCAATATTACATTAACTCTGGAACCGTCTTCAAGTCGTGTATCCACAATGGGATTTGACTCATTTACCCTACGGTTAGTCTTTGCCACAATCTGTTGGATAATATCATTTAACCTGTTTTCAGATTCAAACCTTTCATCTATTTTGTTTATACGTCCCTTTTTTTCAACAAAAATATTGTTAGGTCCATTTATCATTATTTCTGTAATATCAGGTTCTTCCAACAGCTCCTCTATTATGTCTAACCCTCTAATTGAGGAATATATTTTTTTATGTATTATTTGTCTTTTCTTAATTGACATATATCTGTAATCCTGATTTTTTTCAATTACACTGTCTATAATTTCGTGCAATTCACTGTCATCAGGTTCTCTTGACATATCAACTCTTTCAATTACCAATCCTCTTAACTGTTCTATTTCTGACTTGCTCATTATAATCCCCCCAATACCTGTCTTATGTAATCTCCGGGTTCTCCCCACAAATAACATTCTCTATATTCATCCAGGCTGCTCCATTGCCTTATTTGTGGCACTTGCAGCATTTCCGTTCTGTCTAATATTTCCTCATAACCTGTTTTTAAAAGATACTCTTCCCATTCCTTCTTCTTGCACTGATTCATCCAGTCATTAGAAACCGGCACAAATATTCTATTGCAACTTTCAAGCAAAATCATTGGATTGTTAAGTACCTGACCGAACTCAATAATAATCTTGTCATATTCTGTTAATTCTGCAATATTCTGTATAAATTGAAGCCACTGCCCTGTATCAATATTTCTTAAATCATAGGAATATACCAATGGCGGTATGTAATCAAATCCCTCCGCCGAATAGGTTACTGCCTTAAGTTTAACGGCCATTGATTCCGGGGATTGCTTGTAGAAATACATTAAGTCTGACAGATTCGCTCCAAAATCCGTATCAAACATTCTATCCATTCCTGAATATTCCTGCATATTTATGTAAAGAACTGTATAATCTGCTCCTAAAGTCTGTGCCATAGCCCACGCAACTGCAGTCTTTCCCACATTGCCTACAGGCGAATATATACCGATTATTTCCGACTTGTTCTTTGTAACAGGTACAAAAATACTGTCCTTTGTTATATCAATGTAGTAATCTATAACCTGGTGGATAACATTTTCCATTGACTGATATTTATAGATGGTTCTGTATTCAGAAAAAGAAGACGAAACCTCCTCACCTGCCAATATTACAATCTTCTCCCTGTTAACCTTCTCAATCTCATGGCACATTACATCTGAAGCTACCAATAATAATTGTGGCTCCCGACTTTCCAAATATTGTAATAATGACTCCTGTTTCGTAAATACCTGAATCTCAAAAGGCATTCCTTTCTTCTCTTCTATATACTCCAAAAAAGATTCTGTATAATTCTCGTCATTATCAAAAACAGCTAAACTACCCTTCTTCAATAGTTTTCCCCCCTTACTTATTACATCTTTAACATGTGCAACGCTCTCTCCTCTGTTTCTTCCTATTGGGTAAACCAGTTCTTTGCACATATGTCGAATTTTCTTTGTTCTTGTTGTTCTGTGTTTTGTTTTTGAATATACGCATATTATATATATTGATTTTGTCAAAGTCTATACGCTTTTTACACAAAAAGTTTTTATTCATTTCTTAATATAATTTAGACAAAAAACATATTTTGAATATGTTATATATTTATTAATATTGTCCTATGACATCACTTATTATTCCTATGGGAAATTTGCCATTTTCAATAGTCACTTATACAGCCTTCATTTTTTATGCATTTTTTTTATTGACATTTGCGTATAATATGTATATACTTTGACGTAGTATTGAATACTACATAACGTTGAGTAGTCATTTTTTAAGAAAGGAAGAACTTTTTATGAAGCAAAGAATTAAATTAGCTGACAGACAGCTTCCTAATTATTCTAAAGGTGAAGAAATTTTTAATATGGTTTCCCATATCGTTGGTGCGGCTTTAGGTATTGCAGCTCTTGTGCTTTGCATTATTGTTTCGGCCAAGCATCACAGTGGAATCGGCGTTGTTTCCAGTTGCATTTATGGGGTAACTTTAATTGTTTTATATACAATGTCCAGTGTTTATCATGGTTTAAGACCGGGAATGGGTAAGAAGGTTATGCAGGTTCTTGACCACTGCACCATTTACTTTCTTATTGCAGGAAGTTACACACCAATACTTCTTGTTCCAATGAGAGCCAAATATCCCGTTTTGGCATGGTCTTTATTTGGCTTAGTTTGGGGTTGTGCAATTATTGCCTGTACCCTTACTGCAATTGACTTAAAGAAATACAGCGTATTTTCTATGATTTGCTACCTTGCCATGGGATGGGTTATTATTATTTTCATAAAACCTACCATTGAAGTTATGGGCACAGGTGGCGTTATCTTACTTGTTGCCGGAGGCATTGCCTACACTGTAGGCTCTATTCTTTACGGACTTGGAAGCAGTCATAAATGGATGCATTCTATTTTCCATTTGTTTATTCTTGCAGGAAGTATATTACATTTTTTTGCAATAATACTTTATGCCCTTTAATGATGTTTTCACACATTGGAAATATCAATTAATAGATTTTCCAAAGGATTTTC
>ENA-OPWW01000665-OPWW01000665.1-human-gut-metagenome-genome-assembly--contig:-NODE-665-length-15933-cov-1.962401_pt1 | contig 15933 bp, 9 predicted proteins | sample MGYA00241513_ERZ502018 | MGnify/ENA primary metagenome ERZ502018 (study PRJEB25962, sample SAMEA2042987) | human gut metagenome | biome: human gut; feature: human-associated habitat; material: faeces...
ACAGTCCTTTCTTTTCGTATGGCTCATTGGAACTGTCGGTCATCTCATAACCAATTTCATGGATTACTTTCTTTGCCCACGGAATATCAATCGGCTCTTCGCTGATGATAACCGTCTCCCCATCCCGTGCGGAAGATGTCACTTTCTTTATTTTAAAATTTTGGCGGATCACATCATTCATGTGGGATTCACACATTCCACACATCATGCCGTCAATTTTTAAGGTTGTTTTGATCATTGTGTCTGCTCCTTTTGTATTATCTGAAAGATTTTTACTTTTGCATCAGGTTTCAAATGATGCATAGAAATTTATAATATCCAAACATGTTATAGATTCCTTTATTGCATTATTTTTTATTTTCACGCTTATATTATACCCCCACAGGGTATTTGTCAAATATTCTCTGGTAAGGCGATATTTTTTCTCATTGCGTGTCATGCAATAAAAGTTATGATGGCATTTGGGGGACATATGCAATTTTTCTCGCTTTCTACGTCCCTCTTTTTTTCCTCTTTGGGACATATATGATTTTTCTTGCCTTCTATGTCCCTGACTTTTCCCTCTCTAGGACATATGCAATCTTTCTTGTTTTCTATGTCCCATTACTTTTCAAAAACAGGACATAACGCTGAACTTTTTGTTCATATGTCCCGTTACCTTTCGAAGGTGGGACATTTCAATAAACTTTTTGTCTATATGTCCCCTTGGCTTTGGAAATGGGACATTTCAATAAATTTTTTGCTCATATGTCCCATAACTTTCAAAAATTATACTCAGAAACATCTTTTCTCTTATGCTATTTCGAATTTTCTGCATAAAAACATATAACTTGTTTTTTCTCTGGTTGTAACTCTGAGTGTACGTGAGTACTGGATCGTTGATCCCCGCCGCCGGACAATTACTGTGAATTTTTTTGAACAAAATATTTTAAATATTCAATACTCATTTGATGCTACTATTAAAGTGAATATTTATGATGATCTGTATATTGATTTTTCTTAGATTGATGCGATGTTAAATTGATGAAAAATAAAAATTGTCCAGAGCAGTATATCTTTGTTGTATAATGCCATTATTGCCATCCCTCCAAAGAAACTGCCCGGGACAAATTCCATTGCTGTTTTTGTAACTATTGTTCCTGATCTGCTGTTAAAAATTTCTCCATAAATTGTGAGGGAGATAAAATTTCCGGCTTCTCAACATCTATATCCGAGAAATCTTTATCCCCGGTTACCAAAACATCAACATCTTCTATAATTGCAGTGTAGAGTACGGGATAGTCTTTTGCATCTCTGATATCAAAGAGTCCACTTTCTACCTTACTTGGAGTATAGACATATTCGAAACTCATCATCATAAGCAATTTGTTCGTTGCCATCTCCTTTCCCCGAAATTTTCGTTTAACTACACGTTTCAATTCATCTACAACATACGATGACAACACAAGCTGATGGTGTGTAAATATATAATTCATCATTGCATCCATCTTTACACCGGGAAATAGCAATGCTGATATCAACACATTGGTATCAAGCATAATTCTCATTCACTTCACCACACTTTCTTCCCTAAGTTCTTTAATCATTGTCATTACATCATCATCATCTTTGAGTCCAAGTCTTTCTGCTTCTCCTGCAAATGCTCTCTGAGCTTCACGCAATGCATCCATAGAAGAATTCATCATATATATTCTTCCAGATTCTTCCACAAACAAGATTTTATCACCATTCTTAATCCCGAGTTTCTTTCGAATTTCAATAGGTATTGTCACCTGCCCTTTTGACGTCACTTTTGCCAGTTCCATATAAAAACCTCCTTTCGCGGTAATACATTCCTTACTTTTCTTACAATGTAATTATATCCAGTTTTTATGAATTTATCAATTTCAATTTTCTATATTCTGAAAGAAACTAAAAAATCCCATCTGCTTTCACAGATGAGATTTCCATTACAAATTTACTTCACCGACTCCTGTTTTTTCATTCCTGTCCAAAATAAAAATCATCAATCATTCCCCAGCCGTCTGCTGCATGATCAACATATATACCTATTTTCACATTTCCTTTTTTACATCTGATATTATCAATGGTGAGTTTCTTCCAATCCTGCCATCCATCCAATTCTACCATTCCAGAAACATACTTCTTTCCATCTGCTATAACATATAAATATATCTCTGCATCTGCTCCCACTTCATCTCCCTGTATATATACCGATGCTTTATATGTCTTGTTTTTGTTAAGTTTCTTTTTTGAAATTGTCTGTTCCAGTTTAAAATGATGTTTATATGTCGACCAGAAATGAAATGTATAGTTTCCGGAATGACAATCATCTTTTTTATTCCAGATTCCAACAGGATCTTCCGTATAATAATCCAACTTATCCATTCCGGTTCCTTTATATTTCCACATGGAAAAGTCAGAACTTTCGAATCCTGGATTTTTCAGTAGGTTTTTGGAAGTTTTCGCATAAGTCCCATCTACATTGATAATTAATATGGATACCATTAACAGCACCGCAGTTCCTATTTTTCTTTTCATTTTTCTCCTTTGTCAAGAAATTCTGATTGCATTACCATTAGGCTCTGGCTTTTACAACAGCTGTAAAACCGCTGTATTCCTTTACCCCATTATTGATTACATATGATCTTACTTTAAAATAGCACGTTTTCTTTTTAGAAAGTTTTTTATATGTATAACTGTTTGTTAATGTATTTGCTATTTTTTTATATTTTCCGTTTCCAACTTTGCAATATACTTCATAACCATTTACTGCATTTCCGCGATCCCATTTTAATATTATCTTTCTTTTAGAAATTGTTCCACGCAGATTATATGGCTTTCCTATGGAATATGCTGCTTTTAATGTGTAATTTACCCCCACTGCATTCCAGTTATAATTTGTTATTGTTACATAATATATCCCACCCGACTGTGCTGAAATTCCTTTTAATTGTATTAATTTGTTATCCTTAAGCGAAATTGTCTGACTGCTCAATTCTTTATATTCACCATTTACATACTGATAAACATATACATTCCAACCATGATAATCATCTATATAGTCATGTCCAAAACTTAATTTAATATATCCTTTCTTTGTTGCTGTAATTTTCCAAAAATCCTTGTCGCTATTACTATTAAGTGTTCCATTATATTTTTCTCCTATTTTTAAATCTGTAGCCGTTGTATAACTGTTATTTTCTTCTTTTTCATAGTAATCTGATTGCTGAAAATTGTTTCGAATTACATATTCTTTTCCTACAGCACGCCAATTATAATTTTTTATTTTCACATAATAAATTCCATCAGAGACAGCACCAATATATGGTAATCTATATTTTTCATTATCTTTTAGAGTAACCCTATCATTACTTAATTCCTGATATTCTCCATTTGTATATCGATAGATTATAATATCCCATCCATGACTATCGTCTGTATACACATGTTCAAACGTTAATTCTATTTTTCCATTTCCAGTTGCATTAATTCTATAAATATCAATATCATTATTGTTATTAAGAGTTCCCGTATATGACGAATTCAACTTCATCTCTGTGGCTTTATTATAAGAATCATTTTCTTCTCTTTCATACTGTTCTGATCTAATAAAAGTTGTTTTAATGGTATATACTTTATTTACAGCATCCCAATTATAATTTTGCACTTTTATATAGTATTCGCATCCATACTGTACCCCTACAAAAGGTAATTCTACCTTCTCACTATCTTCTAATTTAATTACCGTATCACTTAATTCTATATATTCTCCATCCTGATACTTATAAATTATTACTTTCCATCCATGACTACTCTCCCCGTATACATGCCCAAAATTTATAGACAATTTTCCGTTTGAATCCGGGATCAACTTGTAAAAATCAACGTCATTGCTGTCCGACAAAACATCCGAATAACTTCCATTAACATCCAAATATGTTGCCGTATCATATGAATCATTTCCATCTATAATTTTCGTTTCTTCCTTTGCATAAACAGGTATTGCAACTCCGCAAATGCTTCCGATCACCATAATCGAAGCTAATATCGCGCTATATAATTTTTTCTTCATTCTTGTTCCTCCTTAAAATTTTATCTGATTTAATTGTAACATTCCTGATATTTCTATCAATATGTGCCCTTCATTGTGCCTTTTATTTTTAGGTCTAAAGTACCAATTTTTTCGCGTAAAGGGCAGAGAAATGTTTTGTTATTACCACAGCTTATTGTCACGCAAAACAGTTACTGTAAATTTTTTGAACAGAATATTTTAAATATTCAATATTCCGTTGACGCTACCATTAAGTTAAATATTTATGATAATCTGTATATTGATTTTTCTGAGATTGATGGATGTTAAATTCATGAAAAATAAAAATACCGCCCCCAAAAGTTAGATTTTTAGATCTAACTTTTTTGGAAGCGGTACAAACATTTTTCTTGACTGGCTTTTCTTTAATTAAAACCTTATTTTACAGCCCTTTCAATACCATTAACAGATTATAGAACAAATTACTGGATTGTTACCGGAATATAATCCGTTGCGTCTACAGGTTTTCCACTATTATAAGCAAAAAGATCATTCCAGTCGTTTGTCCTTTCATCTGCAGAAATAATTGGCGCATACTTAATGGAAAATTCGGATACTTCCGACAGATCAAGGTGTTTTAAATTATCCTTATCAATTTCTATTATGTATCCCGCATTACTTGGTCGAACATAACTGTTTCCACGTAAACGATACTCTTTTCCTGCAATTTTTACCATAAAATTACAATCGTAAAAACCAAAATTTTTCTCAAATGAACTATTCTCTGTTAATGTAAGAACTATTTTATTATTTTTTTTATCAAATACAGCAGATGAAATAGAGCCTTCACTATCTTTCTCTAAGTTGGCACTTAAATTATTCAGTTTATCACCTGCAGCTGTATATAATGTTTTTCCACTAACCGATTTTAATTCTACTGTTTTAGGATTTGTAAGTGAAGTATCGTGAACCTGAATATTCATTTCTCCAACTGACCATGTATAAGACCAATTCTTCTGATCAATTTGTTTTCCATCTACATATACGCCAAGATCATCTTGGATTTCCTGATACGTTGTATAAGACATCCACTGATAAACAGGAACCTCAAATGAAACATATTGACCATCCTGTGAAGTATATGCATTTTTAATCCCATCCGATACCGTCATGAGTGAACGGTCAAATGTTTCCAATGGATTTCCAACAGTATCTGTAATCTCTGTACCAGCATAATGTAACGTATAATTCACAGTTGAATCATCCAATGCCTTATTTAAAGACAACTTAATACATGCAACATAAGGACCGGACTTTTCACCGGTTTTGCTCATCAATTCCATTTTACTGATCCTGATATCTTCCAGTGTTTGACCATTTTTCTTTATTGTAAAGGCCGAAGCCGAAGTCACAGTTGTCTGGTCAAGCTCACTTCTAAGATACAAATAAACAGTATCCTTTGCCTTATTGATGTAAACATCAGATACATATACCGTATTTTTCACAACACTCGTTGCCGTGTCCCTGTCAAATGCAATTTTTGTCGGGGTATCCGATACTTTTCCATCACAATCAATAACACTATAAGTTGTTAATCCATCACTTATAACATGATCCATAAGTTTATATTCTACGGCATATTCCTTTGCATCCGTGATTTTTAAGAAATCATAATATTCTGTTGAAACCGTTTCATGTGTTTGTTCATTCACGACACCCAAATGTCCGTGAAGAACCGCCTCTGTCGTAGCATCCCAATTCGTATTATAATCTGTTACAAGATTGTAGATCTTTGCAGGTTTTTCCTCAGATGCCACACCATCTTTTAATTTGTAAGTTATAGTTATTTTCTGATTCTCTTTATCTGTCACAACTTTCGGATACCCATCTGCGAACCGACTATCCGTAACATAATTTACCTTCGGAACATCCGGAGTACTTGGATTTTCGCTGTTTCCACCTGAAGTTGAGCCTCCACTTGTAGAAGATCCACCACTGGAGGAACCGCCACCCGAATTATTATCATTACTGATATTGGTATCCGTTGTTGTCTGACTATTATTATCCGCATTTGTTTTTGGAGGTGTAACATTATCCTTGACATTGATCTTTGCGTCTTTTACTGTAACAACCGTATCATTTGCATTGACATTAATTGCCTCAACTTTGCCTTCCCCCTGAATCTTTGTTCCGGCTGCATTTAAAGTCGCTTCCTTAATACTTGAATTCTTATCTGCCTCAACAACTGCATTCTTTGCTGTATCCGCTACTATCAATGTATTTACCACTGCATCTGTCAGTGTGACTTTCAGATTTTCACCTACAATATTAACGATGCCAACGGTTCCCACAATATTTACATCATTAGAACCATCATTGATATAGACCATACGGACTTTCGCATCACCTTTTACCTTGATGCTGACCTTGTTGTTCACTTGACGGATCACCATATCCGAAATATCCGAAGTCCCGGTAATAATAATGGAATTTTCTCCACCACCACGGACAATCGTCTTTCCAGTAACGGTAACATTATTTAAAACAACTTCTTTGTCAGCAACACCATCTCCGATCACAAGGTCTCCTGTGATTTTTGCATCATTCAATGTTACTGGTTTATTAATGATTACATTTCCCTTTTTCAGCTTGGCATCAGATTTAGATACGACATTCGGGAATTTCTGATTTAAGAATGTTTTTAAACTTTTCTTTGTCAGTTTTGTCGCTGCTGTCTTCTTTCCCAACACGTTTTTGGTACTTGTCTCAGAAATTTTTGCAAGAACTGATGCGACATACTTATTGGTCGCTTTTTTAGTCGGATGCAATTTCTGGTTACTATCCAGCTTTACCAATCCCGCATTGACGGCAATAGACATCGTCTTATAATACGGACTGCTTTTCTTGACATCCTTGATCTGTATCACGTCATCACTTGTCTGTGTTGCACCAATGAGTTTTTCTACCTGTTGCAGCACGTATGCCCGTGTTACGTAGTTTGCTGTTTTCTTTGTCTTTGCATATGCACTCTCCGGCAACACAACCGTTGCAACCATCGCAAATGCCAGACATAAAGCAACAATCTTTTTCAATTTGTTATTCATCTCCATAAACCTCCTTTATTATGTATATACAATTTTATTATAACCTTTCTAGCCCGACAAACAATATGTGCCCTCTATTGGTCCTTTACTTTTTTAGAGAATCCATACTATAATAAACGGAACAGTTCTCTAAATCTTTCCCTCACTAATGCATAATCTGACTTATCTTGATATTAAAATACTTTCTCGTAAAAAAGCAGGTAATTCTATTAGATTTTGTATTATCATTATGAAAAGACAGTACCTTTTATTTTTCCCCGACATCGCCGTAACAACAAAAAGTCAGAAAACTCCAACGAGCTACTGACTTTTATCTACCCAGAATTTTTCTATTCCCTTTTAAATCACTTTGTCGGTCTTGCCATAAGCGCTCCCTCTTCCGCACCATAGTCACTGTCTCTGGTCGCCCAAAGCGGTTCAATCCACGGTTCTCCATTTTTATCAAACCGATAACATACATAGCCTGTGAGCATTTCCACATGATAGGTTGTTGCATATGGATGAGAAGAATCTTCCGATTTGAATACAATATCTCCCGGATTGAATTTCATTTGCTTTAACTTTTTCCATGAAAAACCGCCTTTCAACAGTTTTCCATGATCTCTGCACCATGCAGATTCCGTTTTTGTGGTTCCCGGATAAGCTGCACTTCCAAAATTGATTTTTGTATAGGGCTTATAAGCTTTCCACACCAGCGAACTGCAATCATAATATCCCGTTTGTCCGCGCTTTGCCTGACTGTATTTCCAGTTTTTTCCCATATAACTGGCTCTGGCACAAACTTTTTTGATCTGTGCGGTCGTAACGGATACGACACAACCAACATATTGATCGCCGAGTTTTGCCGAAATCAATACATTTCCAATCTTCTTTCCTTTTACCACACCATTTTTGCTTACAGATGCAATTTTGGAATCAAAAGATTTCCAGACAATTTTTTCCGAACAACCTTTCACTCTGAGTTTTTGAGTATGTCCTTTTTCCAGTAAGCATCCATAACTTGAAAGTTCCACCACTTTTGCTTTTACAGGAATTACAAATGTTTTTCCTTCAATTGTGAACGTGATTTTCATTTTACAGCTTTTTGTTGCCTCAATCGACAACTCGATGGTATTGTTCCGCAGTTCTGCACTCACCCACACATCATCTGTTCCATCTAACGATGATGTATACTGAAAAGAGGTATGCCGCTCATATTCGTCCAAAAGCTCTGTGCTGTTCACCGGAATATTAATATCTGCCCGCTTATAGTAAGTATTTTTTGTGTCCTGATATGACCTTGGCAAATAGGCCGTTATGGATGACTTTTTTAGCGTAACCCCACTCATATCCGGATGAATGATAAGCGTAATTTTAGCATAAAAAATATCTTCCGCATTCTCATCGTGGCCGTAGACAAAAATGTTCTCTTCCCCCTTTGCCTTGACTGTGAAGGTTCCATTTGCCTCCATTGTGATCAATTCCGAATCATCCATGGCAGATGTTAAATATTCGTATCCCACGATCCTGCTGCTGTCCCCTGTGACAACAATTCGACCTGTATCTCCGACACAAACTTCCACCTTGATCTGATCATCATCGGCAACTGTGATGTCACGCACAGCCGCCGATGCTTCAGTATGTTTTCCGAATGTAACAAGCAGGCATAAAAATACAAAACACAGGTATTTTATCGTTTGTTTCATTTATTCACACTGCTTCATTACTTGATGGTAATCGTTTTTCCTCTCTTATCGATCATATATGACTTTCCCTTCTTCATAACACACGCTAATCCATTTTTAAAGCTTAGTGCATAATCATATGTACACTTAATAACTTTTTTCCCTTTTTTATTAATGAATCCATACTTATAAGTTTTTCCATCCTGCACGCACGCAAGACCCTCTGAAAACTGAAATGCCTGTCCATATGATGGTTTAATAACTATTTTTCCTTTTTTATTGATATACCCATACGCATTTTCAAATGTTGTGGGTCCTACCCAATATGATGCCAAACCTTCCGAAAAACTCTCTACCTGATACCATTTAGATGAAGGCTTTATGACTACTTTTCCGCTCTTGTTAATATATCCATATTTATCATTTCTGCGAATTATTGCATACCCATCTGAAAAATTTTCTCTTTCTAAATCATCTTTATATTTTACAATAGTATTTCCATTTGTATCAATTAGTTCTTTATAATCATTTTTTATTACAAATGCACGTCCCTCCGAAAACGGATATGCCCAACTATACTTTGCCGGAATCACAAGTTCTCCGCTTGTATTAATATATCCAAACTTGTCTTTAATTTTTACAGGTGCGAGACCATCTGAAAATCCATAAGCCATTGAATATGTCGTATCAAATGCCGGCTCCCCATTTTCTGTAATAAAAAAGAATTCTTTTTTTGTGCTGACTGCTGCAAGTCCATCCGAAAATTCCGATACGCTCTCATACTTTAATGGAATTGCCAGTTCTCCTTTTGAATTAATAAAACCTGATTTACCATTTTTTCTCACCTGTGCAAATCCATTTGAAAATTCGGATGCCTCATTATAAACAGCTTTTACAATAACTTTTCCGTTTTTATTTACATAACCATATTTTTCTGTTTTTGCATCCATATATCGATACAAGATGGAACTTTCAGTAGTTTCGCCAGTAACTTTTTCGGGTATCTGTATAATAGATACTGCCATTATCACACATAAAAACATACAAACAAAATTTTTCATTATTTTTTTCATTAAAAATTTCCTCCCTTGACACTGTTTTGGTTCCGATACTTTATTTAATCTTAATTTTTACACTTGCTTTTTTATTTGTTCCATCTGTAGAAATTGCTGTAATTATTACTGTTTTTCCCTTTCCTGCTTTCTTTGCAACAACCTTACCCTCTTTATTCACAGACGCATATTTTGTATTGGAAACTTTCCATTTCAATGTTGTGTTTGCTGATTTTCCATTTGTTGCAACAACTGTCTGCAGTTCTGCACTTTCTCCTGATTTCATTGTTTTTGGTGCCGCTTTGATTTGCACTTTGGTTACTGCATGCTTCATAATTTTGATTTTTACAGAAGCTAACACTTTTTTCCCATCTGTAGATTTTGCTGTAATTGTAACAAATTTTCCAATTCCTTTCTTTTTACCAATTACAACTCCGTGCGCATTTACAGTTGCATATTTTGTATTATCAGAACTCCACTTGACAGTTGCACTATCTATTGTATTTTTTCCTTTTTTTATAATCAGCTTCACTTTTTTCCCATCTGCAATTTTTTTAGATGGAACAATAATACTATATTTTACAGTTTGTGTTGTACTCTGATTTTCAGGAGTCTTGATTGTACTATCATCATTTTGATTTTCAGATGGTGCAATATTATCATCGGAACTGCTGGAGTTTTCTCCCGAATTACTTTCAGCTGCTGATGTGTTGCTGCTTCCTCCAGATGAAGAGGAACCGCCTCCACTCGAAGCAGAACTACTATTATTTGCTCCATCATTTTCATTATTTTTTGTCAATGTAGTCATTAATTCGTCCTGTGCATCACAGATCACAAGTTTGCATATATTTTTTACCGGAATTTTACTCACCTTAAAATCATAATTTCCAGTTTTTTGGGGTTCTATTTTTTTCTTATAGCACAAATTTCCATGCCTGTCCAGTTACTGTCATTATTTTTAAATCTTGTTCATTGTAAGTTGGCTGAATTTTTAAGAGAATATCCCTTTCACAATCCCCACTCTCACACACCTGTATATCCGATTCCCTATATTTTTCAGACATTTTAATCTCATAGGATTTATCCCGAATTACTTTCTTTTGAAATACTGCCTTTAAGACTATATTACTTGTTATGGTAAATCGATAATCCGAATCCATTGAAACAAGCTCTTCTCCATTATACCAACCAACAAATCTGTAATTATCATCTTGTAATAGTGCTGTCAAAACAACACTATCTCCTTTGGGATACTGACCATCCCCTATAACCGCTCCACCTTCTGATACTTTAGTATTTACAGTAGCATATGCAATATTACTGGAGGCAGATAAATATTCATCCGCATAAATTTTTTTTTCATTACTTAACAAAGCAATAGTATCCTTGCTATTCTGTAAATTTTCACCCCCAGTTAATTTCTGATTATATGTATTTCCCTTTACAAGAGAAATACCATAATAATTTAACCGTCCAATTTTTTCTCCATCTTTTACTGATTCCAAAGTATAATTCATAATCCCATCATCTGTTGCAATCAATTTAATTGAAACTTCTTTTTCCTCTGGAATATATACTTTTTTTGTATCGCCCAAAACTTTAATATAGATATCATCTGTATAATATACATAATCATCATATTTTTTGAACTATCGACATATCCAATTAAATTACCTTGTGAATCATATACTTCCAAATCTACCGGACATTTTTGTTCTGCACATATATAGTTTTTTATCTTTGAAAACCAAGTTTCTTCAACATATTCTTCATTCTGATCATATATTTTATTAAATAACTTAATCTCCAATTTCTTTCTTGCTTTTTCTAAATCCTGCATTGCATATTTAACAGATTTTTTATTAATACCCTTACATGAAAAGTCAAGATTTTTAACTACCTCATACATCTGTTGTTGTTTTTTTAAAGAAGACTCCAAACTCGATCCTTTTGTTGCCTGAGTCACTATTTTGATCTCATTATAAATATCATGCACATTTACAAATGTCTCCAAAATATTTCCATATCCTTTGCCTTGTAAACTGTCCGTTTTATCTTTCAAAAATGTTTCTATTACTTCTTTAGAATATTTAGAAATTTCCGTTACATCTGCATACTCTGAAAGGATTTGATACAACGCATATTTTGTTTCATCTTTCACAATTTTGGATAATTCATCAATATATGTTATTAAAATTTTTTTTGTTCCGTCAATCTTAGATGTAATTGTTCCTGTACATACATTCTCTCCATTTTTACTCACAATAACAGATCCTGCATATGACCCCCACATATCCATAGTATTAAACGTAACTTTATATTTCCCATACTGTGTTTCATATACACCACCCGACATGCCATTCCGCACAGAATATACAATTTTAGTTGCAATTTGTGAACTGTTCTTTGAGAAATCAATATCTCCCATATCTATTGCGTTGCACACTTTTTCATTTAAAAAAGACGCAAATGCACAATAAACACTTTCGTATATTTTATCTTTTTCCTTTTCAGTAATTTGATTATCATTTTCTAATGTAATATATTTTTCATTTGCCTTCTCATCTTCATCTCGTAATTTCTTTCCTAAAATCTTATTGTCAATAATCTCACCTTGTGAACCAATCTCACCCTTTAAAACATCTAAATATCTATTTACTGCTGTCTTAAATTCTAATGCTGCATCCTGTACCTCTGCCGTCTTAGTTTCCTTATTTTTTTTTGCACCATAATATCCTGTTTCATTTACAGTAGAATGTCGCGCTGCAACTAATTCATTTTGTTTCAAAACTTCAATCATGCATATAGATTTTTGTCCATTTTTTAAACTAAATTCAATTGTAGCTGTTCCTTTTTTCAACCCATATATTCGAAACAACCATATTGTAGATAAATTGCTTTCACCAAATCCTGTTGTTGTATCTCCAAGATTTTCTTTTTCAATATTTACTACTGTTTCATTTGAATTTTTGACTTCTAACGTATTTACAATTCCATCTATTTCAGACTGATTATCTGCCTTAATATGTAACATAATAAAAGCATCCATACCTTCAGCAATTGTCTGTGTTTTATCACATGATATAGCTGCATTTCCCACATCTGTGCTATCCCCTATATTTGTATCATCAGATATAATTACATATGGTATATTCTGATCAACAGCATATTGATATGCATACGAATCTTTAAAACAATATATAGATAAATTATCGCATTCACCAAACGTCTGCTTCTCTATCTTTATCACACTTTGAGGAATTATTATTTTTTTCAAATTACTACATCCCCTAAATGCATCTGCTCCTATCTCTGTAACCCCTTCTGGAATTACTATATTTTTTACACTTTTGCATCCAGATAACGCATAGTCAGGTATTCTTGTCATTCCCTCTTCAAATATTACGGTATCTAAAAATTTACAGTCTGTGAATGCTGAACAGATTCCTCCATAATCTCCTCTTTCCAATCCCATGGATCTTATACTTTTCGGAATCACAATACTTGTTATATATGCGCTATTAAATGCTCCATGTCCAATTGTTTCTATATTTTCAGGTAATACCACATCCTTTAACTTGCCACACTGTCCAAAAGCATGCGAGCCTATGCTTTTAAGTTCATTAGGAAATGTTATATGTTCTAATGTTTCACATTTATAAAAGGCATCATCCCCAATGGCAATAACTTGTTTTCCCTTTATCTCATTTGGGATTAATAATGTTTTTGATGTTCCATTATATTTTGTTATAATAACACCATCATTTCCATCTGAATACTCATAATCTCCATAAACTTCCGTTGTGTTTGCAAATATTGCCTCCCTACAATCAACAGGGACAAACACTGTTGTAAAAGTGATTAAAACCATCATTATCATGCACAACATTTTTTTTCTAATTTGTACCATATTTTTCTCCTTAATAATATATTTTTAATTATTTACCAAACACATATAAAACTTTCAGCGCCCTTAGAAACTTCCTTTTATGACGTTTAAACTAGCACTATAGCAAATGTACCAGCTTCCATAACCATAATGGTTGCAAATATTCTCACTATATTTTTTTAATTTGTTTCACTTTTCCTACTCTATAATAACTTTTTGATTTCTTATTTTTCCATTACAGTAAATAACATTATCTATATTTATGATGCACTTCTTTACTTCCATTTTCAATATGTGCCCTCCATTGCGCCTTTTATTTTTAGTACCTATGCACTAAAAAAGACACATGCCAGATGACACATGCCTTTCATCTTCTAACCTTCTATTTCTCTTTCTATCTGTTCCACCAGTTCCTCCCATTTTGTTATAGTTTCCTCAATCGAGTATACATATTGGGACTGTACCAGATTATCAAAATAACTGGCAAACATTTCACTGATGCCCGGTTCATCAATTGAGATAAAACCAAATGGAAACTCGTCAGATGTTGAACAGAATGCGACCTTATTTTGTCCAAATACATCAATTCCAAAAGAACTGTTTATTTTAAATTTATCCTCATTGATCATATAATACTGCCGTGTATGCGCCAAAAGGTTTCTATGGAAATTTTCAAGCATTTCCTTTCGAAGTTCCATGGACTCCACATAAAAATAATGATCAAACACTCCCGGTAAATGCCCGGTTTTCATAAAATGCCTTACCTCTTCCATTCCAAAAATATTAATGTACTGGTTTTCTTTTACTTTTGGCATATCAAAAAACGCAGTGGCATATGTTCCAATCTGCGGATCTGCAATCAACTGCTTTTTTATTTCATCGGGGATCATAAGTGCCAGACACGGAAATCCCTCATACGTTACATGTGCTTCATCATGATCAATCAATGCACGGTATTTTCGAACCCCTTCCCCGGAATACCCCTGATAGCTGAACAGCGGACGATATGCACTCAGCATACGCCCGACTTCCTGCCTGTATGCCTTTGCAATCATTTCATCGGAAATGACAATCATCTGATAATCCTGTTCCGAACACAAAATTACATGTCTGCGTGTAATAATGTAATGTTCCCATAAATGCAATTTCTGTTCTTCGCTGTTTTCACTGATATAAGCATAACGGATATCATAGGTATTATGTGTTGTAAATGCATATGGAAGTACCTGATGCAGCATCTGAATATTTTCCAGCATCCCGTCTTTTACATGTTCTGTCTGCTTTAAATTCACAAGTTGATGGCAAGTCAATTTTTCCGACTTATTTCCCTCACTTTGCCTCAATTGACATAACACCAGTTTACTTGCCCATGAAACATCCATATAAATTTCGGCATGATCCGGATCTTCCAGTTCCTGTTCCATGACGCACATAATTGCTTTTAAACAATCCATTTCCGAATCGCATTTCTGCACAATTTGGGCATTAAAACTTTTTAGGCTTACTTCATCAAAACGAATATGCCAGGTACTTTTTTCATTTTTTCTAAGCTGGTAAATATCAAGAATAATCTGCTGAATTTCATCCCATGCTTTTACTGTACTGTGTCCCAGCTTTTCAATCTTATAGAGACGAACCAGTTCCTCTTCCTGTTTACTGGATATTTTTATGTACTGGCATATTTCCCTAATATAATCCAAAGACGGAAGTCTCTGTCCTTTTGCCGTCTTCTGCAATGTTGTTCTGTCTAAAGATGCTTCTTTTGCAAGCTGGTACACATTTGATCCGCTTTTTGCAATATACTCTGATAACTTGTCACTAAACTCCGACATTCCTGCCTCCATTTTTCTTTTGTAACGCTTTTATTTTATCAATATTTATAAGCATTTCAATATGTGCCTTATATTGTGCCTTCCAAATATTTTAGACCAAAATGGTCTAAACAGCAATAGACCATTTTGGTCTCACATATACTATTAGTATGGGGGAGGTGACAAATATTTGATATATAAACGCATTCGCGATTTACGGGAAGACAAAGACTTAACACAGACAGAGATTGCCAGAATCTTAAATATTACACAACGAACCTACTCCAGATATGAAAATGACGAGCGACAAATTCCAACGGAAATTCTCTCTTCTCTGGCAGATTTTCATCATACAAGCGTAGATTATCTGATCGGAAGAA
>ENA-OPWW01000668-OPWW01000668.1-human-gut-metagenome-genome-assembly--contig:-NODE-668-length-15919-cov-1.629791_pt1 | contig 15919 bp, 9 predicted proteins | sample MGYA00241513_ERZ502018 | MGnify/ENA primary metagenome ERZ502018 (study PRJEB25962, sample SAMEA2042987) | human gut metagenome | biome: human gut; feature: human-associated habitat; material: faeces...
TACAGGGCACGAAGGGACTATAGAAAAATGGGGTATACCTATTCTCAATATTGATTGGAATGGATTCGATTTAAGTGCACAATTTACTGGAGGTGCACTGTTTGATGTATCGTTGACAGGAACTTATTACAATGGATATGACGATAATACAGTCTGGACACAGGCATTTAAAGAAGGAGCCAACTCACCACTATATCTGGTTCAGAATGCATATACAGTAGAAAATCCGAATGGAACATTCCCACGACTTACACTGGGTAATCAAGGACACGGAGGAGATAATGGATTAGCTTCCACTTTCTGGTTGCGTAACGGTAGATACCTTCGTCTCAAATCCGCACAATTGGGTTACACATTCCCCAAGAGATGGATGAGTCCTGTCGGTATTCAGAATCTTAGAATTTATGTAGAAGGTTCTAATTTATTCACGATTTCCGGTCTTCCTGATGGAATCGATCCTGAATCTCCGGGAGTAAATAACGGATACTATCCTCAACAACGCACCATTATGGGCGGTATAACTTTGACTTTCTAAACCTTTAAAAGTTCTATTATGAAAACAAAAGTATTAAGTATCATATTGTTGGGAGCCTCTTTAGGGCTTGGCTCATGTAGTGATTATCTGGACATGACTCCAACAGACAGAGCATCAGATAAACTTGTATGGAGTAAACTCGACTATGCAGAACAGGCAGTCAACGATTTCTATCGCTATATAGATTATTTAGGAGCCTACAGGGATGGACAATGTTTGGCAGGAATGACAGAAGCTCTGACAGATCAGCTTAAATATGGTTCCTACAACTATATGGCTAAATGTCAGATACCTAGTGAAATTGCTTATGGAGGTTCTGTTCTCACAGTGAATTATGTTAGTACTTACCTTGGCAACTGGGGGACGATGTACGAATATGTGCGCCGTGTCAATGAAGGTATCAACAAATTAAAGAAATATGCTTCATTTGGTCAGGCTGATGAAGAACGCTTGGAAGCTGAAATGCGTTTCTTCAGAGGGTATCTCTATACAGATTTATTAAAGCGTTATAAAGAAGTGATTATATACGATGAGAATCTGGATAATATAAAAAAGGATATGCCAGTTAGTTCGGAAGCCGACGGATGGAATTTTGTATATAATGATCTAAAATATGCCGGTGAACATTTGCCTGTTGATAAAACTCCTAACGGACGTTTAACTAGCGGAGCTGCTTATGCAATGTTATCGAGAGCTATGTTGTATGCGGAAAGATGGGATGACGCTCGTATCGCAGCTGAAAAGGTGATGGGAATGGGTTATGAATTAGAAGCAAAAGAAGACTATTCAAATGCCTTTAAAGCAGGAAGCAAAGAAGCCATTTTACAATATTGTTATGATAAGAGTTCCACTGTGACTCATGACTTTGATGGATATATGGTTCCTGGAGGTGATAAAGCGCTCGACGGCAATTCCATGACCGGAGGATTCGGTACCCCGACACAAGAAATGGTTGAATCGTATGAATATGCAGATGGTAGTGGCTTCCCCGATTGGAGTGCATGGCATACTGCTGAAGGTACTACAACGACTCCTCCTTATGCCAAATTGGAACCACGTTTTAAAGCTACCATTCTCTATAATGGAGCAACATGGAAAGGCAGACCGATAGAATCTTTCGTAAACGGTACTGATGGTTGGGCTGCATGGAAAACAGATGCCAAACCGGAAGGACGTTCTACTACCGGGTATTATTTACGTAAACTGGTAGATGAAGCTCATAATTTTACTTCCATACAAGCCAGTACACAGCCATGGACCGAAATTCGTTACGCAGAGGTATTACTGAATCATGCAGAAGCATGTTATCATCTGAATGGCTATACGGATAAGGCAAATAAAGACATAAAAGATATTCGTAACAGAGTGGGATTGTCTTACACAGACAAAAGTGGGGATGATTTAATGAAAGCCATCCGTCAGGAACGCAAAGTAGAACTTGCTTATGAAGGACATTATTATTGGGACATGCGTCGTTGGAAATTATCTGCGACAGCATTTACCGGTATTCGTCTTCATGGAATGAAAATAGAGAAAAATGCAAATGGGTCTTTCACTTACATTTATACAGAATGTGATGATAAAGATCGTAATTTCCCGACTAAGATGTATCGTTTCCCAATGCCACAGGCAGAGTTGGACAATAACGGTGCGGTAACTCAATATGCAGAATGGCAATAAATCTAAAATGAAAACATTATGAAAAAGAATATACTATATCTATTATTAGGGATTTTGGCTCTCACGAGTTCTTGCCAGGATCCGGAATATGTGCTTCCTACTGCGGACAGACAGGGAATCACGAGCTTGACTGCACTCTTTACTTCTGGGCCATACGTGGATAAAGAGGCTGTGGTATATACTATTGCAGATGCTTCTGTAGATAAGTATGTAATTCCTATGCCATGGTATTATCCGGAAAATAGTGATAATGAAACTTCAGAATATATGAAAGCGATGAGGATTCAGGCAAAGTTGGCACCAAACTGTACTATTGAACCGGTTCTTTCAATTCTCGATCTGACTAAAGAGAATTATTTCACTTATACAGACGCTCAAGGATATAAGAAACAAATCTGCATCACAGGCGAAAGAGTTAAGTCTACTAAGTGTCAGTTATTAAGTTTCTCAATACCGTCTGAAGACATTACAGGTATTATTGATGAAGACCACAAAACTGTATCTTTAATCTCTGCGGAAGATTTATCTTCTTGCTTGGCAGATTATTCACTGTCGGCTCATGCGACCATGTCACCGGATCCTAAAACAGAGCCTCTTAATTTTAATTCACCTGTTGAGCTTACAGTGATTGCTCACGATGGAGTGACAAAGCAAACTTATACTATTCAAAAAGCAGTACCGGATAAGATTCCTTACGGATATAGAAAAGGTAGTGAGACAGAATTATTTAAATTGGATATGGGAGTTATCGGCTTACCTTGGACTGGAGCAAATGCACCTTCTTTAGCTGTTTCCGGAAATAATCTGGTAGTTTGCTTGGGTGATGGTACCACAACTCCTGCATATTACAATGCATCTACGGGAAATAAGATTGGTAATGTAACTTTGGGTAGTGTGAGTGTTGCATCTTTAGGATGTATGACAAGTGATAGTAGGGGAAATATATTATTAGCAACGAAGGCTACTAATGGCAAGTCTTTCTCAATCTATAAGACTTCTTCTGTTACGACTGCTCCAACTTTATTGACTACTTATACTAATAATACAGGGTTAGATATGGGTACGAAAGTGTCTGTTCAAGGAGATATTAATACTAATGCCTCTATTATTGCTACTTGTGACGGAACAGCCAGTTCAGGTTCCAATAAGTTTGTTCGTTGGATTATAACAGACGGTGTATTGGGAAGTCCTCAAGTAGTAACAGTGAATGGTGTAGGTAATTGGGGAGCTCCCGCATCAAACACTAAAGTTGTGACTAAAGGAACTACTGCTCAAAGTGATTATTTCTTGTCATACTATGATTCTAACATTCTTTATTGGGTGAATGGAACAAATAATAATGCAAGTAAATCTCTGGAAGACTCCGACAATGGTAATTCTTGGGCAATGAATAACAACTGTCTGGATACAAGAAGCTTTAATAATGCACAATATCTTGTATTGGTGTGTACAGCTCATTTCCCGCAATGGGGTGGAACTCCATGCTTATATATGTATGATGTAACGTCAGACGGATCATTCACAGGTACAATATCTACTTCAGATGCTCTGTCATTCAATCCTTCACTTTCCTCATACAATTCATCCGATGGTGTAGCTGCAACAGGTGATGTATTGCTTGCTCCGACAACAGATGGATATAAGCTCCGTGCTTACTACGTGGATAACAACTGTAAGGTTATCGGAGGATATGAGTTTGATTGTATCGACAAATAATTAATTGATCTCTTTATCTCATATATGATGAGAAAATACCCATTCATCATATATGGGATAAAGAAATCTGTAAATCATTTAAAGGAGTAGCTATATGTCAACAAAGAAAAAAATGTTATGGTTATTATCATTACTGCCTTTTTTCATAGCATGTGGTGATGATAACACTGATATCCCGGATTGGCCATGGGCAGAACCGGAGACTCCAACTGAACCTGTTGAAGCCAATCCTGATATTGTAAATTTAGGCTGGGCCAATGTGAAAAGCACTTATGGAACCTTGCCTGAACATATCAACGTATATAAATCACCAGAAACACTGGAAGGCAAAAAAGCGATAGCTTATATTGCGGTAGGTGATATGAGTAAGGCAGCATTTGGTGTATTAGGAGAAAAGACTGGATTGAAAAAGCCAAAAGAATTTTATGAAGAGAACAACTCCACAATTGTAATCAATGGAGGTTTCTTCTATGAGGGGTCATTAAGCCTAATATGGCGTAACGGTGAAATGGTGTGTAAGAACAATGATGTAACAGCAGAAGATTGGACTAACGGTCCATTCTGGTATCCTGTATTAGCTGCATTCTGTGAAATGAACGATGGCTCATTCAAATCAATGTGGACTTACACAACACTATCCAATGTTACTTATTGGTATTCGGAGCCCTCACCGGTAAAATCAGAAACAACTCCTAATGAAAATTTTCCGTCTACAGGAACTGTCTTAAATGCTAAAACAGGAATAGGCGGTGGCCCCGTACTTCTGTTGGATGGAAACATAAAGAATACATACGAAGAAGAAATTTTATCAGATATTGGCGCCACGGTGAACAGACCTCGTTCGGCTATTGGTATCACCAATGATAAGAAAATGATTCTTTTTGTGTGTGAAGGAGATGGAATGACAACGGGAGTTGCCGGTATGACCACCGAAAATGTAGCTAATATCATGAAAACACTGGGATGTACGGATGCTATCAATTTGGATGGCGGTGGTTCCAGTTGCATGTTAGTCAATGGGCAAGAGACTATCAAGACAAGTGACTCCAGCGGAGACGAAAGATCCGTAGCATCAGTAGTCACTCTTAAATAAAAAATGTACTGCGGATATATCAGGCAGTATATACCTAATAAAACAAGTATGATATGAGAAAATTTCTAAAAATACTAATACTGACTTTCTTGGGAGCAGTTACAATAACCTCCTGTAGTGATGATTCTGATGGAATTCCCGGATGGCCGTGGAACGATAATTCGACAGAAAAGCCGGACGAGCCGGATGTTGCAGAAGCTAAGCCACGATATATTTGGATTGATGCGGCTGCTAATTTTCCTGACTATGCCAATAGTAAGGAAAACATAGCCAAAGATATGGAAAAGATAAAAGCGGCAGGATTCACTGATATTATTGTCGATGTACGTCCCACTACAGGAGATGTATTATTCAATACTAATGTTGTAGATCAGGTGAAACGTATGGATGTATGGGGTAATTCCGGATATAGTTATTATGAAAGGACGGAAACTTGGGATTATTTACAGGCATTTATTGAGGAGGCTCGTATACAAGGATTAAAAGTGAATGCTTCTATCAATACATTTGTAGGAGGCTATTTATGTCCGTATAATTTAGGACATGATGGAGTCTTGTTCCGTGATGAATCAAAAAAAGGATGGGCTAGTGTAGCTAATCTAGCTGACGGGCTAACCAATACGATGGATTTGTTGGACGATGAAACCGATTATGGAGCGAAATTTTTCAATCCCGCTAATGATGATGTACAAAACTTTGTTTTACAGTTGTTGGCCGACTTGGCTAAATATGATTTGGATGGCATCATATTGGATCGTTGTCGTTATGATGACTATGGCTTAGAAAGCGATTTTTCAGATATTTCCAAACAGAAGTTCGAAGAATACATCGGTGAAACTGTAGCAAACTTCCCGGCAGATATTATGGCACCCGGTACGGATGAAATACCTTCTGACCAGCCTGTTTATTTTAAGAAGTGGTTGGAATTCAGAGCGAAAGTTATTCATGATTTCATAGTAAAGGCACGCGAGAAAGTTAAATCTGTCAATAACAATATCAAGTTTGGAGTTTATGTTGGTGCCTGGTATTCAACATACTATACATCAGGCGTGAACTGGGCCAGCCCTAAATACAACACCTCCGCTTATTATCCGAAATGGGCTACTTCCGATTATAAGAATTATGGATATGCGGACCATTTGGACTATATCTTTTTGGGTGCTTATGCTTCCGTGAACAATATATATGGAAGTGGCGAATGGACCATGGAAGGTTTTTGTAAGAATGGACGTGAACTGTTACAAGGAGATGTACCTTTTGCAGGCGGACCAGATATCGGTAACAGTACCGGATGGACTGACGGAGGACAATCTGCAAAAATTCCGGATGCTATTGATGCTTGTATCAGTAATAGTGACGGCTTCTTTGCCTTCGACCTTTGCCACGTTAAGAAATACGACTATTGGAACGCTTTTAAAACAGGCTTTGATAAATATCTGGAATCTATCGAAGAATGAGGTTTGAACTAACCAACTAATTATGAAAATATATTTATTACAATTCTTTTTATTAATAGGTCTGGGCTTGAATTTACAAGCCCAGATTCCTTCTAACCCTATTCGCGGGAAAGTAACCTGTAATGGGACAGGAGTCCCGGGGGTAGTAGTGACCGACGGAATAGACTGTGTGTTGACTGACCAACAAGGCCAATATACTCTCCCCCCTAATAGGAATGTGCGTTTCATTTATTTATCCACTCCTTCCGGATATTTACCGAAAACAGAACAAACAATACCTTTATTCTATCAGAAGCTGAATCCGGCCAAGCAAGATATTTACGACTTCGAATTGGTAAGAAATCCGCAAAATGAGATCAATCATTTGTTTTTGGTGCAGGCAGATGCGCAGGTTACTTCCGAAGATGACGTAAAGGCTTATGCTAAATATCTGCAAGATATGAAAGAATATATTCGTCCGTATATGGGCAAAAAAGAAGTATTCGGCATAGATTGTGGGGATATCGTAGGAGATACTCCTTCTTTATATCCTTCCTATATAGATACGGTATCATCATTAGAGATTCCCATCTATCGGGCAATTGGTAATCACGACATGACGTATGGAGGGCGTACTTTTGAATATTCTTATCGCACTTTCGAAAGTTATTTCGGTCCTATCTACTATTCATTAAATAAAGGTAATGCTCATTATATCGTGCTTGACAATTGCTTTTATGTCAACCGTGATTATCAATATATAGGTTACATTGATGAACGTACTTTCCAATGGCTGGAGAAAGACCTCTCTTATGTGCCCAAAGACAAACTTGTCTTTGTAGTGATGCATATTCCTTCCAGTCTTCAGAAGAAGCTAAGATATAACACGCTAGATCAAGATGAAACGGTCAATACAGCTGCACTATATAAATTATTGGAAGGTTATAATGCCCACATCATTTCCGGACATACACATTTTAATGTAAACGTATGTTTTAATGACTCATTAATGGAACATAACACAGCTGCCGTATGCGGTACTTGGTGGCGTGCAGATATTAATGTGGATGGTACTCCGAGGGGATATGGGGTATATGAAGTAGACGGGAACCAAGTGAAATGGCTATATAAAAGTGCAGGCTACCCGAAAGAGCATCAATTACATGTATATCAGGCCGGATCATCTGACGAGTACCCTTCCGATATTATTGCTAACGTATGGAACTGGGATGAACAGTGGAAAGTGGAATGGTATGAAAACGGAAAGCGAATGGGAGAAATGCAACGCTACAAAGGATATGATCCTGCAGCCAAAGCAATCTGTTCTGACAAAGAAAAGGTGAAATATGAATGGATTTCCCCAGTTCTTACCGAACATCTATTTCATGCTACTCCCCGTAATAAAAATGCTAAAATAGAAGTGAAAGTAACAGATCGCTTCGGCAATGTGTATACTGAAGCTGTCGAAAACAAATAAGAATCATATGTTGAAAGCCAAATATTTTATATTATTGATATGCTTCTCCTTTCTCCTGAAAACAGAAGCGAAAGTAACCCTTACTTCCATTTGGGGGGATAATATGGTGTTACAGCAACAATCGGAAGTTACTTTTTCCGGAACAGCGACTTCGGGAAAACGTGTGCAGGCTACCGCTTCATGGAATAATAAAAAAATCCAAACGAATGTTGATGCAAAAGGTGAATGGAAACTTTCTCTCCAAACACCAGTAGCTGGAGGTCCGTATAGTATTACGTTCTCGGATGGAGAGGACCTCACATTGCAGAATATTTTAATAGGAGAAGTCTGGTTCTGTTCCGGACAGTCGAATATGGAAATGCCAGTGAAAGGATTCCGTGGACAGCCTGTGTTTGGTTCCCAGCCATACATTGTATCTGCTAATCCCAAACGTCCACTGCGTCTCTATACTGTAAAAAATGCCTGGAGTACCATTCCACAGGAAGCTGGGGTGGACGGAGAATGGAAAGAAGCCTCTCCGGAAGATGTTGCTGATTTCAGTGCAACTGCCTATTTCTTTGGCAATCAGTTACAGCAATCTTTGGATGTTCCTGTCGGTCTGATACATTGTTCCTGGAGCATGTCAAAAATAGAGGCTTGGATGAATAAAGAGACTTTATCGGGCTTTCCGGAAATAGCATTGCCTGATGTAATACAGAGAGAGTTCGGGTGGACGGCAGGGACTCCTACATTATTGTGGAATGCAATGGTGAATCCATGGAAAGGATTTCCTGTTAAAGGAGTGATTTGGTATCAAGGTGAAGCAAACACACCCGATCCCGGATTATATAAGAGATTATTTCCTGCAATGGTTTCTCAATGGAGAACATTCTTCAACAATCCCCAAATGCCATTTTATTACGTACAGATTGCACCATGGAAATCGGAAGGCAATGATAAACTGGATTGGGCTTGGTTCCGCCAGTGTCAGTTGGAGTTGATGTCAGCTGTTCCAAATGTTGGAATGGTGACCACAGGTGATGCCGGGAGTGAAAACTTTATTCATTCGCCCTATAAGATAAAGGTCGGTGAACGACTGGCTTATTGGGCATTGGCAAAAGAATATGGGGTGGATAATCTTGGATATAAGACGCCGGTTTATAAATCAATGGAGGTAAAAGAAGGGAAAGTTTACATTGCATTTGATAATGCTCAAGGTAAAGTGCATCCAATTAACCGGCCTCTTTCCTCATTTGAGATCGCAGGTAAAGACCGGAAATTTTATCCGGCAGAAGCAATCGTAGATTTGGCAACGAAACAACTTCAGGTTTGGAATAAAGAGGTTTCCGAACCGGTGGCAGTGCGTTATGCCTTTCATAATTATGCGGAAGCTTCCCTTTTCGATTATTATGGTTTGCCGGTGGCACCATTCAGAACTGATAAATGGTAGAAATATATGATAACATCAGCACGAATTTTAATTATAATATTCATCTTGTGCTTTTCTATACAGGCAAAGGCGCAAGATAAGACAATAGAGCAGAAAGTAGACTCTATATTAAATTTGATGACTTTGGAAGAGAAGATCGGGCAATTGAATCTTTATGCCGGAAGGATGAATCCTACTGGTCCGATAACAATGCGCGATGATGATGATGAAGCAATCCGGAGAGGAGATGTAGGGATGGTCTTTAATATTGTAGGTGCTAAACGTACCCGTGAGATACAACGTATAGCGGTGGAGGAATCACGTCTTAAGATACCTCTTTTAATCGGATTCGATGTGGTACATGGGTATCGTACAATCTTCCCGATACCTTTGGGCGAGTCGGCAAGTTGGGATTTAGACCTGATGAGACGTACAGCACGCGCTTCTGCCGATGAGGCTTCGGCTATGGGAATTCATTGGACCTTTTCGCCAATGGTGGATGTTTGCCGTGATGCCCGCTGGGGGCGTATTATGGAGGGAGGCGGTGAAGATCCCTACCTAAATTCACTGATTGCTAAAGCCAAAGTTGAAGGCTACCAAGGGAAGAACCTGAAAGAGATGGGTGCATTAATTGCATGTGCAAAACATTTTGCAGCGTATGGAGCAACGATTGACGGAAGAGACTATAATACGGCTGACATTAGTGATGTGACCTTGCGCAATGTTTATTTACCACCCTTTAAAGCTGCGGTGGAAAGCGGGGTACATTCATTGATGGCGGGTTATCATGAATTAAACGGCACACCGACCTCTGCTTCTTCTTATCTTATGACGGATATATTGAGAAGGGAGTGGAATTTTGACGGTTTTGTTGTTTCAGATTGGGGATCGATTCGTGAGGTTGCTATGCATGGATTCGCAGAAGACAGGAAAGATGCGGCTATGAAGTCTTTCAATGCAGGATTGGATGTGGATATGGAGTCATCTGCTTATTTGAAGCACATGAAGGAGCTGGTTCAGGAAGGTAAAGTCAGCGTGAAACAGATCGAAAATTCAGTCCGGCATGTCTTACGGATGAAGTATGCTACGGGGGTGATGGACGATCCTTATCGTTATTGTAGTCAGGAACGGGAAGATACTGTCATTCTGAAGAAAGAATATCTGGAGTTGGCTCGTGAGGCTGCCTGTAAGTCAATGGTATTACTCAAAAATGAGAACCAATTATTACCGTTGTCGGAGAAACTGAAATCTGTCGCTATCATAGGTCCTTTGGCTGATTCGAAAAAAGATATGCCGGGTAGTTGGTCGAAGAGTTGTGATCCTAATGATATGCAGACCTTTCTGGAGGCGATAACGGAACGTTATGGCAATAAGATGAAGATTAATTATGTGAAAGGCTGTGAGGTAGAAGGAGATGAACGCTCCGGTTTTGCGGATGCGTTGAAAGTGGCGGCTAAAAGTGATGTGATTGTAGCAACAATGGGGGAAGCAAAAGAATTGAGTGGGGAGGCGTCGTCCAGAAGTAATCTCTCTTTGCCAGGAGTGCAGGAAGAGCTATTAAAAGAGTTGAAGAAGTTAGGAAAACCGATTGTCTTGGTTCTTTTTAATGGGCGTCCGCTAACTATACCATGGGCATCCGGAAATATGGATGCTATCTTAGAGGCTTGGTTCCCGGGAAATCAGGCTGGAAATGCGATTGTCGATGTTCTGTTCGGACAATTCAATCCGCAGGGAAAATTGACCGTTTCATTTCCGCGAACGGTGGGGCAGGTTCCTATTTTCTATAATCATAAAAATACGGGGCGTCCGGAAGGATTTTATGAATCTGTTTTTATCACGAAATATCTGGATAGTCCCAATCAGCCTTTGTTTCCTTTTGGCTATGGTTTATCTTATACCACATTTGAATATTCTGAAATACAGATGGAAGATAAGCAGTTGACAAGAGATGGAAAGCTGAATGTATCTGTAAAGGTGAAAAACACCGGGAAATATAAAGGAACTGAAACGGTGCAACTTTACATAAGAGATTTGGTAGCTTCTGTAACCCGCCCGGTGAAAGAACTGAAAAGCTTCCGGAAAGTAGAGTTAAAACCGGGTGAAGAAAAGAAGGTAGAGTTTGTAATAACGGAGAAAGACCTTCGATTTTGGAATGATAAAAAGCAGTTCATATCTGAACCGGGTAAGTTTCATTTGTTTATAGGCACCGATTCAGAGAATGTGAAAAAAGCCGAGTTTGTGCTTTTATAGTTAGGATAATAAAAAATGACGGATGATGAATTCAAGAATAGTGTGGTTGTTGGTTTGTATGGTATGGGGAATATTCTCTTCATGTAATACAGATAGAGAACGAAAAATAGATTATACGCGATATGTGAATCCCTTTGTTGGAAATGCTGATAATGGTCATACTTTTCCTGGAGCTTGTACTCCTTTTGGCTTGATACAAGTAAGTCCTGAAAGTGGCAATGGTTCATGGCGTTATTGTTCCGGATTTAATTACGATGATGATTCTATTGCAGGATTCTCGCAAACTCACCTAAACGGTACAGGAGTTCCGGATTTAGGTGATATTCGAATGTTGCCTTTTAATCAGAATCTTCAGGGTGAGCGATTTTTTTGCCGTTATGAGCGTGAGACACAAGTAGCTATGCCTGGATATTACTCGGTGAAGCTGGCCGATATGAATATTGATGTTGAGTTAACTGCTACTGAACGTACCGCTATGCATAGGTATACCTTCAATCAGCCGGGGGAAGCGAATTTATTGCTTGATCTGCAGAATGGATTAGTGTTTGATTCGAAGAACGTACGGTATCGTGTATTGGAGGGTGAGGTTGAAATGCTTGATAATAAAACGATTGCAGGGTATAACCGCGTTAGGGGATGGGTAGCCCGGTATTTTTATTATATGATAGTGTTTGATAGGCCTTATACTGTGAAAAAAGAATTGCCTCAAGAAGAAGGCGAGAAAGCCAAACGATTTATTTTGGAGTTTGATCTGAAAGAAGGTGAATCTGTTCAAGTGAAGGTGGCGTTGTCTACTGTTGGCATAGAAGGTGCGAAGGTGGCTCTGGATAAAGAAAACCCGGGATGGAATTTTGAATCAATAAAAGCCGAGACAAACGGAAAATGGAATGATATGCTCTCTTTGGCTGAAGTAGAGGGTACGGAAGAGGAAAAAATGAACTTTTATACTTCGATGTATCATTTGTTTATACAACCTACTAATATTGCCGATATAGATGGAAAGTATAGAGGGGCTAATGACAGTATTTTTGTTTCTTCTACAGGTTATTACTATTCAACTTTCTCTTTGTGGGATACATATAGGGCTGCACACCCTTTGTATACGTTCCTCGTGCCGGAGAGAGCCGGTGATATGGTTGAAAGTATGATTGCACATAAAGAAGCAAAAGGTTTTCTGCCGATCTGGACATTATGGGGGAAAGAAAATTATTGCATGATAGGAAACCATGCGGTTCCGGTTATTGTAGATGCTTATTTGAAAGGACTTATCACGTCAGACCCGGAGAGAGCGTATGCTGCAATCAAGGAATCATTGACTTTATCACATTTGAATTCAGATTGGGAGGTATATGATAAGTATGGGTATTATCCGTTTGATATTATTGAAAAAGAATCTGTGTCCAGAACACTGGAAAGCGCTTACGACGACTATTGCGCAGCTTTAATGGCTCAAGCTCTTGGAAAGGAAGAGGATTATCGGTTTTTCATGAAACGTGCGGGTTATTATCAGAATCTATTTGATAAACAAACTGGGATGATGCGTGGCAAGGATTCGACAGGAAGTTGGAGAGTTCCATTTAATATGTTTTCACTGTCACATGCAAGTTCACATGGCGGTGACTATACGGAAGGAAATGCCTGGCAATATACTTGGCATGTACAACATGATGTTGAGGGACTGATTTCCCTTATGGGAGGAAAACAAGCATTCAGTACTAAATTGGATTCATTATTTTATCTCCGTTCTGAAAATGCAGTGAATGTGCTCGATGTGACAGGATTGATCGGGCAATATGCTCATGGTAATGAACCCAGTCATCATGTCGCATATCTATATACTTATGTTGATAAAGCCTATAAAACACAGGAGCTTATCAGAGAGATTTTTGATCGTTTCTACCTTCCTGAACCTAGCGGATTGTGTGGAAATGACGATTGTGGACAAATGTCGGCATGGTATATTTTTTCCGCAATGGGATTCTATCCGGTCAATCCGGTGGGTGGGGAATATATAATAGGAGCTCCTCAATTAAAACGTATAGTGTTGCATTTACCGGAGAATAAAACTTTTACGGTAGAAGCAGTCAACCTCTCCAAACAGAATAAATATGTGAAGGCAGTGGCCTTGAATGGACAGGAGATTACCGATTTTCGAATTCAACATAAAGATATTCTGGCTGGCGGACATTTGATTTTCACAATGAGCGACAAACCGGGAAATTAAAAATAGTATATATGAAAAAGATTTGTTTATTAGTTCTATTGACAGTCTCTGCATTAACCATTTGTGCGCAGAAAAAGTTTGTGTTGACTTCGCCGGATGGTGTACTGAAGGCGTATATTAGTATAGGAAAGGAAATAACTTACTCTGTGACTCATGGCACTGATACTGTTCTTTTCCAGTCTGCTATTGCCATGCAGTTGGATAAGGGGCGTACGTTTGGCATAGCATCCCGTTTATCCGGTCATAATGAGAAAGCTGTACGGCAATATCTAAAATCTCCATTTTATAAAAAGAAGGAGATAGAAGATCATTATAATCTTATCCATTTAAAATTTAAGAACGGTTTTAATCTTGAGTTCAGAGCGTATAATGAGGGGATAGCTTATCGATTTATTTCTACATTGGGAGAGGCTTTTACAGTAGAAAATGAAATTGCTACTTTTAACTTGGGTAAAGACAGAAAGGCATTTATTCCTTATGTTCGCAAGAATGTTAAAACGATTGAAGAACAGTTCTATAATACTTTCGAAAATGTGTATACCTATCAGGCTATTAGTGAATGGAAGCATGGGCAATTATCGTTGATGCCATTGGCTATTGAACTGGATCATGGAAAAAAAGTATGTATTACAGAGGCTGATCTGGAAAACTATCCGGGTATGTATCTTTTCTGCTCCAATCCTGGTATAAAAGCGGAGTTGAAGGGTGTTTATGCTCCTTATCCTAAGGTGGAAAAACAAGGCGGACATATTAATTCACAAATGGTGGTGTTAGAAAGAGAACCCTACATTGCCAAATGTGAGGGTAAGAAAGATTTTCCATGGAGGGTGCTAGTCGTTTCGTCAGAAGACCGGCAACTGGCCAATAATGATATGGTTTATAAATTGGCTTCGTCCTCCAGAGTGAATGATATATCATGGATAAAGCCTGGCAAGGTTGCCTGGGAGTGGTGGAATGATTCAAATCTGTATGGAGTAGATTTTAAGACGGGGATCAATAATGACACTTATAAGTATTATATTGATTTTGCCTCCCGTTTTGGAATTGAATATGTAATTCTGGATGAGGGATGGTCGAAGAGCAGACAGGCGGATTTGTTTCAAGTTGTTCCTGATATTGATCTGGAAGAGCTAGTAAAATATGCCGGAGAAAGAAATGTAGGCATTATTCTGTGGGCTGGATATTATGCTTTTGCACGTGATATGGAAAAAGTCTGCAAACATTATTCTGCTATGGGAATAAAGGGATTTAAAATAGATTTTATGGATCGCGATGACCAGAAAATGGTTGACTTTCATTATAAGGCTGCTGAAATGACTGCCAAGTATCATTTATTGGTTGATTTTCATGGTTCATATAAACCTACAGGTTTGAATAGGACCTATCCTAATGTGATAAACTTTGAAGGGGTACATGGGCTGGAACAACAAAAATTCGCAGATAGCTCAATAGATCAGGTGACCTATGATGTAACAATTCCTTTTATACGGCAGCTTGCAGGGCCTATGGACTATACACAAGGGGCAATGCGTAATGCGACGAAAGAGAATTTCTCTCCTGTATATTCGGAACCTATGAGTCAGGGAACACGTTGCCGTCAATTGGCGCAGTATGTTGTATTTGAATCTCCACTGAATATGCTTTGTGATAGTCCTTCTAATTATATGAAGGAAGAAGAGTGCACAAAATATATAGCAACTGTTCCAACTGTATGGGACACGACAATCTCTCTAGCCGGTGAAATCGGTAAATATGTGGCGATAGCTCGTAAGTCGGGTGAAGATTGGTATATTGGAGCAATGACCAACTGGGATAGCCGTACAATTGAAATCGATTTTTCTTTCTTGGAAGAGGGCGTTTATGAGGTTGATATATTTGAAGATGGTATGAATGCCCATCGGGTTGCAAAAGACTATAAAAGGAAAATAGTGGATATCAGGTCAGGTGAAAAGAGGACGTTTAGGCTGGCTCCCGGAGGAGGATGCGCAATGCATATACGAGGTAAATGATATTAAACAAGAAAGCCACCCATTCAGGTGGCTTCTTTTTTTGCTCTTCCTCTTGGACTTGAACCAAGGACCCTCTGATTAACAGTCAGAT
>ENA-OPWW01000678-OPWW01000678.1-human-gut-metagenome-genome-assembly--contig:-NODE-678-length-15758-cov-1.733936_pt1 | contig 15758 bp, 8 predicted proteins | sample MGYA00241513_ERZ502018 | MGnify/ENA primary metagenome ERZ502018 (study PRJEB25962, sample SAMEA2042987) | human gut metagenome | biome: human gut; feature: human-associated habitat; material: faeces...
CCTATGAGCATATTATTATCCTCGCCAACACGGATGTATACGGCGGAGGAGGAATCTACAATTCCTACACGCTGACCACTGCGCATCATCCCATGTTCAAACCGGTGGTCGTCCATGAGTTCGGACACAGTTTCGGTGGACTCGCGGACGAGTATTTTTACGAGGATGATACGATGACCGACACTTATCCGCTGGATGTGGAACCGTGGGAACAGAATATCACAACACGGGTGAACTTCGCCTCCAAATGGGAAGATATGCTCCCTCCACACATACCGGTACCTACTCCGGTTGCCCAACAAAAGAATTACCCGGTAGGCGTGTATGAAGGAGGTGGTTATTCATTCAAAGGTATTTATCGCCCGGCGTACAACTGCCGCATGAAAACCAATGAGCATCCCGAATTTTGCCCGGTCTGCCAACGCGCAATCCGCCGGATTATCGAATTTTATGTGCCATAAAGAAATAACGTTTGTCAAACTTAAAAACCCAAGCCTTTATGATTAAGCTTCAACCGATCAGCACATCGGATTTACAACATTACAAGTTTATGGAAGAACTCCTCGTTGATGCATTTCCACCGGAAGAATACCGTCAGTTGGAACAACTACGCGAGTACACTGATCGTACAGGCAACTTTCACAATAACATCATCTTTGATGATGAGCTGCCAGTTGGCTTCATTACCTATTGGGATTTTGACAGTTTCTACTATGTAGAACACTTTGCAACCAATCCTGCTCTACGAAATGGAGGTTATGGAAAACGTACACTGGAATATTTGTGCAATTATTTAAAACACCCGATTGTATTGGAAGTAGAACGTCCGGTAGAGGAAATGGCAAAACGACGTATCAGTTTTTATCAACGTCAAGGCTTTACACTGTGGAAAAAAGACTATTACCAGCCTCCTTACAAGCCCGGAGACGATTTTCTCCCCATGTATTTAATGATACACGGAGAATTGGATTGTGAAAAAGATTTTGAAACAATCAAAAAGAGAATACATAAAGAAGTATATGGAGTAAAAGACAATTAAAAAAGAATCCCGATAGTTCCAATGACTACCGGGATTTTTTATATCATACCATTATAGTGCTGTAATTAAGTCCAACCGTTACTGTATTTAAAACGATAACGAATATCAAATACCCTGCCATTCATCTGATAATATCTCTCGAACTCTTTTTTATCCGGATCTCCTAAAATCTCCCCTAAATTTGCAGTTTTTAAAGAGAGAACAAAGAATTTTCCGTTGGATAACCCGACTCCCAGTTGATTACCTTGTGAAGTTTCCGCATTTAAAGCTGTAACTTCCGCATCAAATGTTTTCAATTTTATCGGTTCATCTCTGTCTATCGTTGTACGGTCAACATAATAAAGATCGTTCCCTTTACCTATCAATAAATAGGTTCTATTATTAATATAAGGTGCTGTATAAATTACAGCTCCTTCTAACAAATTACCAAAACTAATTGGCTTGTTGATGGATGGAACAGCCGTTATCTGATTGCTAGTAGAAGCCTTGTTGACAGAATATTCCTGATACAAATACTCACTTCCCTTTTTCAGAATCAAAGTCATCACATACGTACCGTCAGTCAGTCCAGTAGTTTTTGGACGGGCATAACCCAGATACACAACTTCATAATCTAACAGATCATGCAACTTCGGCACATCATAAAAGCCATTCTTATCATAGTCTTCTTGCTTTACTGTAAATTGAAGCACTTTACCTGCGGACTGCTTGTCATAATCCATTAGAGCCAAAATACGTTGGTGCTGTCCCTTTTCACCTTCTATAAACGCCATATTCAAGGCTCGCATTTCTGGTATAATCAGAAATCTATCCACTTTTACCTCTTTATTTTCGAAAGTCAATGGTGTTGACAGGAATTTGCCTGTATGAAAAGCTTTCTCCGATAACTTTTTACGCGTGTATGCTTTTCCATCCTGATCTACTACGACGGTCAACCATTTTAATTCTGCAATCTGTTTTACTTTCAGATTATTTGTGAAACTGGGTTCCAGGAAAGCATCCGGCAGAACAAGGTCTTTAGTAAAAGCAGCACCTTCCAAATCCACACACTTATCAGCTTTCGGATTCACAATCCAGACAGAAGAAGGATTGCTACTTGAACCTCCCGAACGGAAATGTTCCAGTAGCCCCAATGTTTCCTTAGGAAGGGTTTCTCTATTTTGTTCTTGATAAACTTTTAGATGTTCCTCATAAATCTGCGAATCAGTACCCGTTGCAGTCATAAAGTTCAGATAAGAGGCTTGTTCATCTTTCGATAACACCAACCAACCATATAAGTTGTATTTCTGCGTAAAGTCCATCGCTGTACGACCGATGTATGTAAGACCGGTCTTCGGGTTAGTTACACGCAACTGACATTCCACCTGGCTTGCTATTTTCTCTACGGTAAACTCCAATACCCGTTTGTCAGAGACAAACTCACCATTCAATGTCCAGTTATATTCTAATTCTGATTCTGCAATTTCGCGTGTAGCAAAAGTAAGAGTCGGTTCCAATTTGGCTACATTTCCTACAACATAGGTATATTTAGCCCCTCCTAAATCAACTGTTATCTCATTTACATCCTCATAATCATAGTTTCCTTTGTCGCTATAGCAGCTTCCCAAAACCATTATCAGAGACAATAACAGCAGAACATAAATATTCTTTCTCATATTCAAATTCATTTTACTCATTAATAAACCGGAATATCAATATCCAATCCGTTTTCTTCAATATATTCCTTGAAGTCTAATGCATATTTTCTAATCAAGGTTTCATCTACACCTGTCAGGTCGTTGACTCCCGTACATTTGATAAACTCATCAAGTTTATAAGCATCATACGCACCCAAGTAACTTTCAACTGTACTATCCCACCATAAAGGTTTGCTAGCTATATCATTAAAGTTTATTGTGATACTTCGCTGACCAACAAAGCCCGGCTGGAAGTTCTCATTTTCCTTAATGCCAAACACTAAGGTTACTTCTTTATCCTTCAATATATCATTCGGATTCTTTAAAGTCACTGTTATCTGATCTGTAGCAGTTCCCTGATGAAAAACCGGATGAAGATTCAATTCATACATATCCGGAGTAGCAGTTGTCTTTTCCGTATCAATATATAATTCAAAAGTTTTATCCTCTGTCAACAAGTCTCCCATCAGATTCACCTCAAATTCCAATGAATGAGTGGTAAGTCCGGGATAGTAAGAAAAAGAAAAGCTCTGTGATGCGGTTTCTTTCTGTGTAAAATAGACATACGATCCCAAATCGTATCTGCCTATCTGGTCTTTCTCACATGCAGTCAGCACCAAGACCATTGCAGTCAAAAATAAATATATCTTTTTCATCTTCTATTTATCTATATAATTAGTAAACCATCTCATTATCCGGCAATGGGAATATAAAATTGGCTTTTGAGTTAGGAAGTATATTGTATCTCTTATAAAAATAGTACAACTGACCTTCACCAAGAAATTCTTTACGGGCATCTTTCAGAACCGCTATCTTATATTCCGCCAAAGTAGAAATATAAGAGAAAATTCCGGCTGTGCATCCACGCGCCTGTGCTACCGTTTCCAGTTCTGCCGTTCCGGCTACCGGATCTGTTTCTGCTAAATATTCACCACGTATATAGTGCATTTCGCTCAAACGGATGACAGGAATAATACGTTTATCAAGATCTGTGTAAGATGCATCATCCATATATTTCTTAGAGATCACACAATACCAGTCATAGTCGCTATGAATTTCCATCATACCACCAGTCTCATTCCAGCGTCTGTCATTAGCATTTTCATCGAGAATCTCTGTATAATCGTCATAGTCAATAGAAACCATTCCACCATCTTCATCCCTATTATCCCATGCTTTGAAGAGTTCTACTTCCTTTGAATTTGAAAGAGCAAATATTAAATCGTCCTTCATTTTAGGATTCGTATTAAAGCTGGCATTGGCAGTAAAGGTAAACATCTTTTCTCCATTATCATCTGTGTAATTTATCACTTCCGATGCTGCATCATAAGCTTTTTTCGACTCTCCTGCATAAGAGAATACGCGAGCCTGCAAAGCAGTGATAGCAATATAACTCATACGAAAACCACGACTGGCATAAAACATGTCAGTTACCAAATCACCGCCTTCAAAGCGATAAGCTTTGGTCATCAACAACTTATAACCTTCCTGGTTGTCATAGGTCTGCACTAAACCACGTGCCTCTTCCAAATCTTTCTCTATTTTAGCCAGTACTTCTTTCACTGTCAGGTAGGGTTCTGATACAGAAGGGAAAGTCGCATAATAAGGAACATATTTCTTTCCATCATCTGCTGCGACACTGGGAGCAAACAAACGAAGAACCTCAAAGTGTAACATCGCTCTTAACGCCAATGCTTCTCCGTGAATCAGATCCTGTTCGAGCGTTTTACCCTGAAAAATAGAAGGATCGGCAGCTTCGATGTTTTTAATCAACTCATTACAGTTGGCTATCGCATTGTAAGCGGTAGACCAGATGCTCTGAATAACCGGTTCCAGTGTTTTATCCGTATACTTATACTGGCCTGCCAATACTTGGAGTCCGTGCTTCCCAAATTAGATTTGGTATATTGCTGTCCCAATACGTCAGCCATTCCCCATGTCAGTTCTTCTCCCCAAAGATTCTGGCTGGACATCTGCTTGTAAATACCATTCAAAGCAATGCGGTAGCCACTTCCAGAGTTAAACAGATCTTCTCCATCAACCTGATTATTAGGACTTACATCCAACCAATCGGAACAGGAACAAAACGTCAATGACGTACATAAAACTAATATAACATTCTTAATTTTCATATACTTCCTTTTATTTAATAATTGTCACGACCCACTTAGAAACTTGCATTCACTGTAAAATTGACACTTCGAGAGTAAGGATAACTCAAGCCGCGTTCTTGTTTCACTGTACAGAAACGGGCAAGGTCATTAGCACCTATTTCCAGACGAAGCATACTCAATCCCAATTTCTTGATTTGTTCTGCACCGAAAGTATAACCTAATGTGATTGAATTCAATGACAACAAGTTGTAGTCTTCAATGAAACGAGTCGATGATTTAGTTATCTCAATACTGTTCTTGCCATTATATAATGCTTTAAAACGAGCATTGTCTCCCGGCTCTTTCCAACGGTCGGAAAGGACACGTTTATCTACGTTAGAGTTGTAGATATCAGCATTTTCAACCTTGGATACCAATGTCGAATTATATCGCTGACCGCCATATTCATACATGAATGTAGTGTACAAACTGAATTTCTTCCAGGAGAAGTTGAAACCAAATGTTCCCTGAATATCCGGCTCGGTATCACCACAACTAATCATATCAGCTGAATCCCACTTAGTAGTCAATGTTCCGTCGCGCTTTTCAAAGATTTCTTTTCCTGTAGCCGGATCGATACCATGAGATTTCACAGCGGAGATAGCCGTAGTAGAAACACCTTCTTCGTATTTACGGAAAGGTTTCGCTGCATCAGCATCGTAGTTACCGAGTTCTGCATATTTCTGATCGACCAGATCGTTGTAAGCTTTCAGACTATTAGAAATCTTCACTAATTTATTCTCATTATGGCCCAAGTTGGCAAATAATGAAAGCTGCATATCACGTCTACGAATGATATTGCTGCGTACATTTAATTCATATCCGCGGTTCTGCATCTCGCCAACATTGTCTTTATAAGAAGTGAAACCGGTAGAACTGGGAATAGTCACATCATTCACCAAGTCTACAGTGCGTTTGTTATAGTAAGCAAACGAAATATAGAACAAGCGTTTTAACAAACCCAACTCAAATCCAAAATCTGTCTGGTAAGTAGTTTCCCAACCCAGATTCACATTACCCATCGCTATCATATTGGCACCCATTCCGGTTTCATACCATTCATCACCATTAATCTCATAAACGGTTTTTGCCGCAAAAGGCTCAAAGTTTACTTTACCGGAAGAACCATAAGTTCCACGAATTTTAAATTCATCAATAAAACTCAACTTCTTTATAAACTCATAGTTATGCAAAGCAAGTCCCAGACCAAACGACCAGAATAAAGCGGTTTTATTATCTGAACCAAATTCAGAAGAACCATCGCTACGAACCGAAGCATCAAGCAAATAAATGTTCTGATAACTATAGTTTAAAGTAGCCAACGCACCGAATAGTCGTGATTTAGTATCGCTCCAATCCGGTTTTTCGTAGATCTTTTGTGCATAGTTAGGAGAATCGAAGTCGCCGGAGGGGAAACCCATATAACGTGCCGAAGTACTTGTGCCACTCGAAGAGGTGGCATTAATACCTACCGACAGATTGATATTGTGTTCCTTAATAGTCCGGTTATACGCAAGGAAAGCATTCATATCCCAAGACAAGGAGTTACCACTGCTGGTAGTCAATTCACCGGATATTTTATTCGTACTGCTCAATGCATCTGTATTCTTTGCAGACAACGGATCCAGGAAACGACGAGATTCTGAATAACTTTTAGTTAATGCAAACTGTCCTTTAATTTGCCAGTGATCATTAATATACCAGTTGGCAGACAAGTTATCAATGAATTCATCCGCATTAGAACGATCATAACTTTTCAATGTAGCCTCATACAAAGGATTGGCCAGATTGTCCATACCCAAATTGTGCCATTCGGTTGTTTTTGTCACATAATCACCATCATCATCACGGAAAGTATCATACGGCAGTTTAGTTGTATAATCCGAGAAACTTCCATAAGGTGATTCTTTAGAACGTGTTGACGAATAAGAAACATAGTTACGCACCTGCAAACGACCGATACGGTAATCTAAAGCCAAACCTCCACCTGTACGGTCACGATAAGAGCCTCTCATCACACCATCAGATTTGTTATAGCTCAAATCCACAGAGAAACGCAGATTTTCCGTACCTCCGGTCAAAGACAAACTATGCTTATGATTGAATACAGAATGAACCGGTTGCGAAATCCAGTCCGTATCAACACCCCGTTTTACATTTTGCAATTTACCGTAGTATTCTCTGTCGAGCGTATATTGCTCACCGGCATCCTTGCCAATATAGAAGCCGGCCAACCGTTCAGTTTCCAGTTTTTCAGAGGCATTCATCAGATTATAATCAGATAAGTCCGGCATTTGCAAAGTTCCGGTCATGCTATAATCGATCTGCAACTTGCCCGGTTTGGGAGGAACAGTAGTGATAACGACGATACCGTTTGCTGCACGTGAACCATACATGGCTGTTGCAGCCGCATCCTTCAAAATTGTGATATTCTCGATACGGTTAGGGTCAAGGTCATACAATTTAGTAGCTGAAACTTCAAAACCATCCATGATGAACAACGGGAGGTTCGGATTATTCTGCAAGTTGGATTTAGAAACAGTTTCCGAATCCAACTCTTTGATACCTATACCTGAACGACCACGGATATAAAGTTCCGGAATAGCATTCGGGTCTGATCCCCACTGGCTATTTTCCTGAATACGGAAAGATGGATCAAATGCCTGCAAAGCAGAGAATACATTCGTCTTAGAAACTTTCAACAGATCTTCTTTCTTGATCTGCACACTGTTACCCGTAAAACTCTTCTTATTAATGTTAGAGTAACCGGTAATTACCACCTCATCAGTCATCACAGCATCTTCTTTCAGCTTAATAACACGCGCCTTATCTTTAGACGCATCGTCTCCCAAACTGATTTCCTCTGTCACCATTCCTATATAGGAAACAATAATCACCGGATGCTTACGAACGGGATAAAAAAGTTTAAACTCTCCGTTAACATCCGTAGTAGTACCAAAATCGGTACCCTTCAAACGAATAGTCACTCCAATCAGTTGGAGTCCTTCCTGATCGACCACTTTTCCAAAAACAGCGCGGTACCCTGATGGTACTTCACTGTTTTCAACCTTTGTTTTTTGTACTTGCTGCTTGTTATCTTTCTGTTGAGCTACCACCGTAACTACCGACAAAAGATATAACAAGGAAAAAAGAAATACTTTTTTCATAATTCGTGTTGTATATTCTATTTATGCAAAATAATGTATGTGATTTATTTAAATTTTAGGGGCATCTTTCCAGGAACGAGTCATCAAGAACAATAGATATTTATAGTGGGCACGCGTTTGTTCATCCCCAGTCATTTGTTGTTTCTTGATTAACTCCGCCAATTTCTGATAAGTACCGTACCATAAATGATTCTGATTATCCGTTGCTATATTATACATGACAGCACGAGAGCCGTAACCCTGTTCCTCTATTGCGCTTTCAGCCTCTTCATCTTCCTCTTCGTCCAAAGCTCCTACTTTGTCTGTGTTATCATCCGACAAATAGTATTGTCCGAACCATCTCTTCTGACCATTTATATCTACACTGTTGCGCACATTCGATAAGAATTCAGCCTGCATAATACGTTCGGGTTCCGTCAACGAACGTCCCTCCATTGTCGGACGCCATACTAATTCATATAAATCGTCGATATATTCTTTCGGACTATAAGAAGACGGATCACGATAGTACGTCAACGAAACACGCTTAGTCTGATATAAGTCTGTAATCACATTCTTTTCCTTTACTACATAATTCTTCAGAATCTTACGGGCCTGTGAACCGGAGAATGAAAGTTTCTTAATGACGTCTTCATCATCAATCCATTCCAAATCCTTCAGTTGAGTAAACAGAAAATCTAAAGAAGCTCTTTGCAAATCCTTGGGTACTGCGGTAAGAGTTGCGTTAGCGTCACCAACAAAGTGCTCATTCAAATAGAATGAACCGATATTACGATATACATTAAACAAATATCCTCTCAATTGCTGTACGATAAACGGAAATACCATATTACGATAATCATAATTCTTATCTTCCGCATCCATCCATTCATGCATATGAGCTACAATGTAACGCAAATTATTAATACCGTATGTACTGGCTTTAATCGCATCGTTTCCTAAATCAAAAGAAAGAGCCGATGGATCGAATGTAGTCAGCAAATACTGTTTGGTTCCAAAACGATACATCGGATCACCGCTTTTCTCACTAATCCACTGGCGTACTACCTTATTCTCTTCCTGTGCAGTTTGTGCTTCTAAAATAGGTTTGTAGGCTACTTTAATAGCATAGTAGTCATACACTCCCAATTTAGGAGAAAGCATCACTCCTTTATCACCCGGTTGAGCCACATAGTTGAAACCTACTTCATCCATCACAGAGGCAGTTATTCCATATTTCTGCGTATAAGAAGCCGACCGTAAAGAATCCGTCGGTATAGCAAAAGAACCTGCCATATTCTCTATCAATCCTAAAGCAAAACCCACTTCCCGGCGAACGGCACAACGAAGCGTTTCACTCATCAAATCATCCGGCAAACGAAGATGACGCGCATCCGGATCAACCTGGGAAGTCTGTACAAAACGCTGGATATTATTCCACTTCAGCAAATCATGATAAAGATATAAAGAAGCATTCATGATTTCCCCGGTACGAGGATCAGCAAATGATGCATCTTTCATAGTCGTCACCACTCCGGTAGGAACATAACGAATCGTACTGTACTTTAAATTGTCAGGATCAAAATCCGGATCATCTTTCGGGAAATCCTTCACCTGGATAGCATCTTTGAAACCGATAGCCTCGAAAGCCTTATTCCAGTCATTTACTCCTGCTTTTACAGCTGCTCTCCAACTTACCGGGAAGTTTGGATCCATATAAAAGACAATCGGCTTTTTCGGTTCTGTCAGTTCACCACGTTTGTACTTATCAACATCCGACACCTCCAGATTCCAACGTTTCATCCGGTGTTCCATTCTGGAACCATCAACCTCCGTACCCATATTTTCCATGGCTACAGTACCTATGCCTATTCGAGGATCGGCTAAACGCGGACGCATCTGCGGTTTTTCAGGAAGCAATAATAAAGTACGGTTTACCGTTATGCTAACAGGTTCATCCACACTTACAAGTTGTCCACCTACGCTTAAATTCATCAAGTAAGTCAATTTAGAAATAATAGAAACATTATCCTCAAAAGCCTTTACTCCCATCAGGTAAGACAAATCATCCTTGAATTTTACAGCTTGTCTGCCCGATCCATATTCCATTGTACGTTTACCACTTGAAAAAGGATTCATATTTTCCGTATGAGATACAAAGTAGGAAGTCATATCCACTACAACGGCCGAAGAGTCCTTATTAAAGGCAGCAATAGTGAATGCATCAACAATGGTTGATAATGAATTCTTCTTCAGTCCTTCCTGCATATTCTGATTCGCCGAACTGGAGAATATCATATTCTGTCCTGTTCTGCTAACTTCCTTCATATACAGTGTGCTGTCTACCACTGCAAATTTAATGTGACGGGGAGTATACGACATCGTTCCTGCCGGTCCATTTCCCATATCAGATGTTTCTACCACTTTGGAGCCTAAAAGAAACTCCCGTCCCATAAGTGAAACTGGGAACTCCACGAGCAGCTTTTTCTTGTCCACAAAGTGTAAAGTAAGCAAACCTTTAGAGGTTTCCACCTTCTTGTCTTTAAACAGCTTTTCGTATTTACTGAGTTTTTTCTCTTTCTTTTCTGTTTTATCTTTTTTCTTTTTCCAGAAAATCGTATTTGCGTCTGCAGCAGGCAACGTAAATACCGCAGCCAGACAAATGATCAAAAATCGTCTCATATCGTGTTTTCTTATTATTTTACCAATTACGTATGTCTTCTATCTTCTCAAGCAACTGTCCATAGTGCATCCTTGTTTCATCAGAACCGGAATTCAAACGCGATTCCATTAACTTCTGAATACGGATCAACAACCCATGATACAAATGCAGCTGATTATCATTAGATAAATTGGTGATGTATCCCAAAGGTCCGAATCCTCCAACTGTATTTACTTCAGGCCGGACAGACTGCAACAATGTTTCAATCTTCTTACCTTTCTTTTCACGACCTGTAGTTTCCATGTGATTGGGCAACTGCAACTTTCTCAAGATAGCGGCCACCACTTCATATTGAAGTAGCATCTCTGCACGATTCAATGACTTTCCTTTTAAAGTCGATGCCCATACACCACTGTAAATGTCATTCAGGTATTCTTCAGGAGAATAACTGTTCTTATCTTTGTAGTAAGCCAATGACACTCGTTTGGTAGCCACCAAAGCTGTTGCAAAATTCTTAATCAGCTTTTGATAAACCGGCGTCTGTACCGGCATATTACGAAGGATGGAAGAATCATCTAACCAAGTCATGTTACACAACTCGTTCATCACAAAACGAGCCGCCTCACGTTGTTGCGCTTTAGATACAACAGACAGAGCCTGATTACGATCGCCTACTATATGTTCGGACAAATAAAATCCTCCTACATTTCGAAAAGCATACATCAAATATTGGTTATACCGATTAACTATCTCCGGGTAAATCTGAATACGGAAACGGTAGTCCGAATCTTGTTGTTCCACCCATTTGTCCATATTCCCCAAGATATATTTCAGATTACTGATTCCATATTTTCCCGCTTTAACAGCATTGTTGCCCAAATCACCTCCGAGCGCACTCGGATCGTATTCTGCACCCTGATATTGCGCTTTTCCATAACGATAAACCGGATCTCCTGACTTCATAGATACCCATCTCATTATCTTTTCACGGATTTCTTCCGGTGTCTTCGCATCCGGAACGAGCATATATCCCATCTGAATCGCAAACAAGTCATAAGCTCCCAACTTATTTTGAATGAAATCAGCCTTACCATCTTGCGGTTGAGCAATATAATTATAAGGAAGCTCATCCATCACAGAAGAGGCAATACCGTTCTGCCTGGTAAATTCAGGTGAACGCAATGATTCTACAGAAAATGCGGCCGACGCGGAAGCGTTATCTGCCAAACCTAAACAATGGCCTACTTCACGAGCCACATAAAGCCGGATACCCTCTAATAAAGCCTCTTCCGACAATTGTATCCCCCGCATACGTTCATCAACTTGAGCTGTTTGAACAAAACGTTGACTGGCTATTGTCTTAGCTATATCATGTCCGACAAAAATAGTTCCATTAATAATTTCTCCACTACGAGGGTCCACCCAAACTTTACTCTGAGTTTTTGAGAGATTTACAGGAACATAACGGATGCAAGAATACTTCAAATTTCCGGCATAAAACGTCGTATCATTTGCAGGAAAATCCGCAGTCTGAACAGCATCTTTAAACCCAGCCATTTTAAACGCTTCATTCCACCAGTTAACTCCTTCTTTTATTGCTTTTTTCCAGGCTTCCGGAAAATCACTATCGATATAGAACAACACAGGTTTCCGTGGAGCAACTAAATCGCCCCGGCGATATGCCTCCTTATCGGTAGGAAGCAGATTCCATTTATGTTGCAAATATGAAAAAGCCGTACCGTCTTTTTCTGTCGATATCTTTTGCTTCTTGGTATATGTATATCCTAAACGGGGATCGCCCAACCGCCAGGTCATGACCTCTTCCGGCAATAAAAGCATTGAATAAACAGCCTTCACCCGTACATTTCCTCCTCTAACCTCTCTTTTATTAGCAAGTAGAGACTGATAAAAACTCATATCCAGATTAATTTCCAAGTTATCATCAAAGACATAGAAATTCCTGATAGAAGAGAGATTCTTTTTCAAGATAGCTTTCAACTCCAATTTACCATATTTCTCATCTTCTAAAGAAGCACTATTCTGGTCAAATAAAGGAAGGCGTTTATTATCAGCTAGAAAGAACTTAGTAACTTCAAATACCACTGCCGTGCTATCCATATTATAAGCCGCAATCTTGAATGATTCCATATTCGGCGTTATATTACTTTTCGCTACTGCCCTGCTTATATCAGACTGGTTGCTATATACATCCATTCGAGAAACAGGAGTTACATTTTGCATATATATATGATCCTCTTGTATAGCAAAACGAATATGTAGCGGAGTAGTCATAGTCTGTCCAACAAGACCGCTTGTATTATTACTTGTCGCCGAAACCGAAGAACCCATCAAAAAATCACGTCCAAGCAAACTTTTAGGAAACTCAAAGTAAAGTTTATCATTAATCTTATGGATTGTTATAAGTCCTTTCTTTGTCACCACTCTTTTGTTCTTAAACAAACGTGGATATTGAGTATTCCTTTTTTTAGAAACAGTCTGAACCGTATCCGATTTTGCTTCCGTTTGCACTTTCTCCTTTTTCTTGGCAAAAACATCAGAAGTTCCGGTAGCTAACATAAAAGCCCCGGTCAATAACACTATAAATAACTTCATCACTCAACAATTTTTATTTTGCCTTTTCAAAGTCATTAATGATAGACAATAAATATTCATAGTGAGAGCGGGTTGCATAGGAACCTGAATTCTTACGCTTTTCCACTATATTCTTTATACGCGTCAATAAATCAAAATACAGATGATTCTGATTATTATTGGAAGTATTAAGCACATAATAGATATAGTCAAAGCCTGCATATTCATTTATCTTTTTCATTGCGTTAGCAGTCTGGTAATAATGTCCTGCATCTACACAACAATCTGCATCTCCCTGCTCTGTCAAATGTTTATATACTTCAAACAGCTGAAACAGAGGCAAATCCGTATTAGCCGGCAACTGTAAAGCACCTGTCTGGGCAGCTTGTTTCAAATCCGCGAACAAGACTTCATCAATCTCGTCTTTCTTTGTCAGCGGGTCAGCATTACGAATAATACCCATCAATACTTCTGTCTGCAAAATACGTTCGGATTCGGTTGGTTCCACATTTTTAATAGTCGATTCCCATAAAATGGTATAAATATCATCTAAATACTCCTGTGGAGAATATGCCGAAGAATCACGGTAAGCAGCCAATGAAACACGTTTTGTATTCAGAATCTTCTTACTCATCGATTTCAGGATGGAACGGGACATTGAACCGTCAAAAGTCAGATTCTTTACTACATCAGGATTATCTATCCAGTCAATATTCTTTAATTCATTCAAAACAAACTGAACAGCACGCTTCTGCATATCATGAGGAATCACTTCTGATGTATTATACGGATCACCGACATAATGTTCATTGATAAAGAAACCACCCACATTTGCCCAGGCATTATTCAGATAACGCACATACTGCGAAACTAATGCATCATAAAGATGATCTCGATAGGTAAAATCGGGATCCTTATCATTCAGCCATGTATTGAAATTGCCTAATATATATTTCAGGTTCTTGATGCCATAAGCACCTGCCTTCATAGCATCATTACTGATATCTTCCGATAAAGAAGTCGGATCAAAAACACCATAACCTAACTGTTGTTTCCCATATCTATATTCCAAGTCCCCCATTTTACTCTTAATAATGCTTTCTAAATAAGGAACCTCTTCTTCAGTAGTTTTTGCCTCCGGAAATACTGTATATCCCCACTTAATGGCATAATAATCATAAGTACCTAATACTGGAGGAGTAAGACATACATCTTTATCTTCGGGTTGTGCAATATAATTAAAACGGGCATAGTCCATAATAGACGGAGTAGTGCCATGCTCTTGCATAAACACAGGATCACGATACGATTCTGTTGCATAAGCAAAAGAAGATCCCATATTGTGCATCAATCCCAGACAGTGACCTACCTCATGAGATATGATATAGCGCAAACTCTCGTCCAATACATCCTGAGGAAGTTTGGGAGTTCGCACTCTTGGATCAACTTGTGCCGTTTGCACAAATCGCATATCATTCACCAACTGGATAACATCATGATATACAAATACAGAGGCATTAATAATCTGACTATTTCTGGGATCAATCCATGATGGTCCCATCGCATTCGCGATTCCGATCGGAGCATAATTAATACAGTTATACTTTATATTAGCCGGATCAAATTCAGGATCATCTTTCGGGAAGTCTTTCACCTGCATTACATTCTTAAAGCCAATACGTTCAAAAGCTTTATTCCATACCAACACCCCTTCATGAATACCCTTTTTCCATTCTTCAGGGAAAGCATCGTCAACATAAAAAAGAATAGGTTGCGTAGGTTCAACAAGTTCTCCTCGCTTGTAAGCTTCTACATCTTTAGGATATACATTCCACTTATTAGCATAAGTATTCATTTTCACTCCGTCATAATCATCAGCAATCTCTTCCTTATTTGAAGTAAAATAGCCAATGCGCGGATCAGCCATACGCGGCATCATTTCGGGAGTCTCCGGCAGCAAAACAAATGACCGGTTTACTTTTACCGTAACAGGTTCCTGATAGGCAATTGCAACAATGCCCATATAAAGTAAATCCTGCAAATAGCTTAAACTGGATGTTACCGATATGTTATCATCAAATGATTTTATCTGATCGACATAAGAGAGCTCTTTTTTGAAAGTTGCCCGGCGCACACAAGCACCAAACATTGTCTTCTTACCATAAGGGTCAAAAATAGCCATGCGCTTATTATCGCTCACCAGAAAATCCGTCATGTCGAATACTACAGCTGTACTATCTGCATTATACGCCATCACTTTGAATCCTTCCATTACAGGCTCTCCGACTCCTTTCTTCATTGCCTGTTTTATGGACTCATCCTTACTCGTAGAAAAGATCGGGCGACGTGCAAAGTTACTCACTTCGCGCATCTCCATCACACTATCGCGTAATGCGAACTTAATGTGCAGGGGCTTTTTAATTTTTTGCCCAACCAATGCATTTCCATTGTCACTAATCTCTGAAACTGTCGATCCTAGAAGCATCTCGC
>ENA-OPWW01000679-OPWW01000679.1-human-gut-metagenome-genome-assembly--contig:-NODE-679-length-15726-cov-3.875694_pt1 | contig 15726 bp, 5 predicted proteins | sample MGYA00241513_ERZ502018 | MGnify/ENA primary metagenome ERZ502018 (study PRJEB25962, sample SAMEA2042987) | human gut metagenome | biome: human gut; feature: human-associated habitat; material: faeces...
GGAAGCGCGGGGGTTGAAAGGCGTACGCCAGTTGCCCTCACTGTCCAGTCCGCGCATGAAGCGGGTACTCGGATCGAAATAAACTTTATATCCCTCGGCAAAGGCCGCATACTTATCGCGGTTGGCTTCGTCGTCCAAGGCACCTGCCAGTACAGAGATGCACCAGTCATCGTAAGCATACTCCAGCGCTTTTGCCACGGACTCATTGTCTTTGTCGCAAGGCACGTAGCCAATCTTGTTCTTCCAGTACTTGGCCTGCGGCATCAGATGCGGCACAACCAAAGGATGCGTGATAATGCCCGTCGTATCGTATTCTGCCGTACGGAGGCAAGCCTTGTAAGCCTCCTGCACGTCGAAGTTACGGTATCCCTTTACATACGAATCCGCTATGAGGGAAGCTGCATGATAACCAATCATGGTACCCGTATAGTTTCCGGCCAGTTCCCACATAGGCAGGACGCCGCCCTCGCGGGACTTCTGGATGAGCGAACGGATGAAGGCCTCGTTCAGTTCTGGATCGATAATCGTCATCAGCGGATGATAGGCACGGAAAGTGTCCCATAAAGAGAAAATGGTGTAGATAGGCTCGTCCACCCTGCCTTGATGGGGCTTCAAGTCCATACCAAAGTAACGTCCGTCAGCATCGGTAAATAAGTTGGGCTGCATGCCCGTGTGGTAAAGTGCCGTGTAGAACATGGTACGCTGGTCGTTGTCCTTCGTATCGATGTCAATCTTGGAGAGATAAGTGTTCCACTGCTGGCGGGCAGCACGGCGCACACCGTCAAAATCCCATCCGGAGATTTCGGCTTCCACATTCTTGCGGGCACCGTCCATATCCACGGCAGACACACCTACCTTTACCAATACCTCCTCATTGGGCTCCGTCTGGAATTGCAGTAAAGCTTTAGCTGTAGGCAGAAGCGGACCGCCTTCGTCCAATGCCATGGAGTCCGTGACCAGCGTATAGGTAAATGGTTTGGAGAACTTGGCGTAGAAGTTGATATACTGGTCGAAAGCCCAATATACAGTCTTCTTGCGTCCACGGATTTCAGTATCGCTGATTACTTCCAGCTCCATCTGTTCATTCTTCTGGCGCTGAATGCTATAATCCAAGTCGAGGATAAAGCCTGCATCTTCCGCTTTCGGGAAGGTATAGCGATGAATCGCCGCACGTTTGGTAGAGGTCAGTTCGGCTTTCACCCCGTAGCGGTCCAAAAATACGGAATAATATCCCGGTTCGGCTGTTTCATTCTCGTGGGAAAAGGCAGAGGCGTACGCCATCTGCTGGCTCTTCGAGCCCATAGAGTGGTAATCCTGCCGCCCTACAGTGGGCATCAGCAACACATCCCCGTAATCGGCACAACCCGTACCGCTGACGTGGGTATGTGAAAATCCGTTGATAGTAGTATCTGCATAGTAATATCCGGAGCAGGCATCCCACTCGTAGATACGCGTGTCGGGGCTGGGCTGAATCATCCCGTTGGGAACTACCGCTCCGGGATAGGTATGCCCATGTCCGCCCGTACCGATGAACGGATTGACGTAAGACGCATAGTCCGGTGCCGTCTGGGTACAGCTGCAAACCGCCCCCAGCAGAAAAAGTCCGCCCAACAGTATGGAACTAGATTTCATGTTTTTCTTCATATTGTTTATTGTATAAGTAAGTGTATAGCTTCATAATAGAATCTTGTTATATGAGAATGCTTGAGGAGGGCCGCCCTATTACTTTGAGCAAAGCCCTCCTTTGTTTCATGTATGAAAAGGTTCAAGCATCCATTTTTCCGAAACCTCAGTTTACGGAAAACATGGCATCAGCGTACCTTCTTCATCGTATAGTTCTCACTCACGAAGTAAGGAACATCGGGGAAGATGTCGTTCTCAATCTCACCGCCTACATACTTATAAGGGTTGATAGCCCATCTGTTGCCCAAACCATAGATACGCATATCACCGTTAGGAGCAATATCGCCATCCATGGAATAATTATCATACTTAGGATATGCTTTCCACTGGAAGGCATTACTATAAGTACCGAAATGCATCTTGTAGGTAGCAGGGTCTTCAGCATCGCCCTCATGAATGGTTTGCGGATAGATGAGCAGTGCACCGTTATAGTAATCGCAATGCATCGGATACTTACCGGTAATTTCGGGGAAAGTACCCCAGTTGTAAACTACATATCCGGTACCTTCTTCATCTTTCTCTATAATTACATTCTTCTCAAAATCCTGACTGCCTTTCCAATCCCACCAGCGAGGATTGCCTTCTTCATCCACATAGGTAAAGAGGGAGTTACTGGAAGTTACTTTCCATTCACCGACCAAATCTTCATAGCCCATCATCTTTCCTTGATAAGCTTCACCAGTACGGTTCCAGTACTTACCGCTCCACTCCACTTCATCATCAAAAAGTACTTTACTTATTTCCGAAAGCAGCGTATAATACTGATACATCAGCGGTTTGGGATTGTAGAACATCTGAATGCCATAACCTTCATCTTTCACTTTTTGGAATTTGCTCTTGTCAAATCCATTCCAACCTCCGTTCAACTCATCATTAATCTTCCAAGGCAGCGGAGCATACTTGGATTTGGGCAGGTTCTCAAAATGAGACTCTTCACGGCCAAAGGCTCCCTCGGGATTCTGATTCTGGTAGTAACCGTAGGTCATATAGTCCACAATGTCACCTACCTTCATACCCTCTACCTCACCGTCTGGAGAGTCGAGCGAACCATATTCATACACACCGATCAGCTTGTCTCCAAATACCTGGCGGCACTCATAAACCAAACGCGCGAAGTTGGCACGTGAGCGTGTTTCGAAGCCGGGACCGGGATTGGAGTTGTTGTAGTTGGTGTACTCATCATCAAAGTCGATGCCATCCAAACCATAAATATCCAAGTAGGCTTTCAGTTCCTTGGCAAAGTCTTTGGCAGCAGCTTCCGAAAGGTTACCCATACCAGCCTCGTCATGGTTGCCAAGAATAGTCATAGCCACCTTAATGCCCTTAGCCTGCAAAGGACGGATGAACTTATCCGCATTTCTCAGCAAGAAGGAAACCTGGTCATTGCAGAAAACATGTACGCGACCGGTCTTGCTATCCACATTGATGTTGGCAGCAAAAATGCTGACTACATCAAAGAAAGGCTTTCCGTTGCTCTTCATGGTATATTCACCCATATTCAAGATGTTCTCGTCATTTACTTCCACAAAGCAATGTGTAAGTATATCACCCTTACTGATACTCTCAGGAATAGCAGCCAAAGGCTTTACCAAGTAAATATATTCCTGATTGTTTGTAGAAACTTCCACACCGTTATTGGCAGATGCAGAAACGGCAACAGCATAAGTCTGTCCGATTGTGCCTCCGGCATTGATATTCAGTTCCACAGAAGCCGACTTCTGTTCGCCCGCCTTGATAGTGGCAGTTCCACCGTTCGCCAGGCTCAGCTTATCGGCGGGATACATTTTATAGCTTGTTCCATTCTTCTTATTGTAAGCCTCCAAAACGTCTTCGTCCACTTTGAAGGTCACAGTAACATCCTGCTCTGCAGCTTTGCTCAGTTCAAAATAGAGATGTCCGGTAGTAACCTTGTCGCCAAAAACAGAAATCGGAGTAAGTTCACGTGCACCGGCGGCAGACTTTACATAGCCATACACGCCATCCACAGTATCCAGCTTGTCACTGTTGCCGGTGTTGATGACAACATCATCTTCACAACCGGTAAAGCATATTCCTGCACATGCAAAGGCCATTGCCAGCAAGCCTGATTTTACATGATTCATATATTTCATAATCAATATCTTTTTATTTGAATTAAGGTATAACTAAATTATTTGGCGGGCAGTTCCACAGCAGTCCAAGTCAGTGACTCCACTGCAGTAGCATTGTTCTCATTTCCGCTATAATCGTGAATGGCAGTACCGGCGCCCTCATCGAACTTCCAGTAAGAAACCAGTCCGTCAGCATCCGGCTCTACCTGGTAGAAGTGGTCCTTTGCATTGATTTCTGCTGATGTCAACACCTTGTTCCAGATACGCACCTCTGAGATATTACCTTCCAACCAACGGTCACGATTGTATGAATGGCCAATCCAGAATCCGTTACCTTCATCGGTCATGGTCTGGCCCCAGTTCACGACTCCGCAGTCCAAAGTAGTCTCCAGCATATTCTTACCATTGATGTAGATTATAACTGTTTTTGCATCCGCATCGTAGGTCACAGCGATATGTGTCCATTCGTTTGTCGGAATAACCAGACTCTCATCGGTCACATTGCCGCTACTTGTAGCCACCTGCAACTGGTTTTGAGGAATTCCGGCATCACCGATGCGGAGCAGGAACTTACCTTCGATACCCATAATGGAAGTCAGCATCTTGTCAAACTTGCTTACACGAATCAACGCTTCTGCCGTCAGCTTATTCATATTATTGGCTACATCTGGATTGGTCCAAGTTACGTAAACCAGATTCTTGGTAATATCAGGAACCGTATTAATCAATGCGGCACCCTTCAGCACGTAGTACATGGTACCGGAGCTCTTCAAGACTCCGATGCTTGCCTGGTCTACCGTAACCGGCAATACATATACCTTCTCACGGTCCAGCTCCGTCAAGTTCTTGAAGCTGACAGTGATGTCGTCTGAAATGACAGCACCGGCCAAAATGGTAGCCTGCGGAGTTTCTACCGTATAATAGTTTTCCGGCAGAGCCTCGGCTGTGTCATAATAGGTAGCGTTATAAGTAGCTACCAGTGAAGGGTCCGCCTTCAAGGCAATAGTTATATCCTGCGATTCAGGACGGGCCATTGAAATCCGGAATGAACCTTCCGTATCGGAAACAGTGTTTTTCAACAACACAGTACTGGTCATCGCCGAGCCGTTGATATACACCTGATTATCGAAATTCTCAACGTCATTATCATTACAAGCAGCAAATACACCTGCCAATAATGCCATCGATACTAAATATATACTTTTCAGTTTCATGATATTCTTTTATTTTTTAGGAGCAGGATTCATAATATTGATAGCTTCTCTCACGTATTGATAGGTATTGGTAGCATTGTAATAATCATTCTGCATGTTCTCAATAGCCAGACCAGCTTTTGTAAACTCTGCAGACGGTTCTGTCACCCAATAAGCAGCTTCCGACAGAGCTCTCAAAGCATTGTAATATCCGGTAGTCTTATCTGTTGTATCCAGAGAGACGGTAGATGCCGATACAATGAAGCGGTCAGCCGGAACACCGTCTGCCATCAAGGCCTGAAGCGCTTCTATCCCCAGTTGGGCAACATCCGTGACATCATTTGTAATCAAGATGATATGGTCACAAGAAGAGAGCACAGACTGGCCTATCAGGTTGGCAGGATACCCCTGGAACACCAGTTGCTTACCTGAATTGGCACTCTTCCAGTTGGATATCACACCGAAGAAAGTATCCTGATTTGCCTTTGCTTCAGCCTTGTCGGCTTCGGACATGTAGATAGGATTGCTACCACGATACTCGGCTACAATACCGTCGAAAGGTGCTTCAAGAGCTATCAGTCTGTTCAGCTCAGCCGACAGATAAGCCGAGAATGCAGATGTTTCTGTTCCTTCTTTCACCTTGTCGGTATGTTCCTTCAAGATATTGTCATAGCTGATGGAATAGAATACTTTCGTTCCCTTCTCATGTACATTTGCAATATCTTCCAATTCGAATTCCGCCAAATCGGGAGTAGTTGCGATAATTACGTCCAGGCTGTCGGGAACATCCGACATGTGCTGCCCGCGGCTGAAAGGAACTTTCTCACTATTATCAAACCAGCCGTATACAATCTTATGGTCAGAATTCTTGTATTCCTGCAAGTTCTTCAGATACTTGGCATACAGTTCGGGAGACTGTTCGTCGATTCCGGGTTCTTTCAGTTTAATACTCTCTGAATCCGTCCAGTCGGAGCAGGCAGACAATGCCAATACGGAAAAAGCTGCCAGCGCGATTCCTTTGAATGATTTCTTATATAATTTCATAATTATTCAGCATTTATTGTTATTATTTGCGTGCCCACCATACGTCAGTAGCCATGTTGTCCGGTCCACCCAGATAGCTGTTTACTGCCTCTTGCACGTTTTCAGTATTACTTGTATATTCTTCAGAAGGATAAGGCATACGGCGTGCACCTTTCTCGCTATCAACAATTCCACCACTCAAGTTACCTTCACTGGTTGCAGGCAACAGTTTGGGATAGCCTGTACGGCGATAGTCAGCCCAAGCTTCGTTACCTAACGGCCAATTCGCAATCCACTTCTGGGTAATGATACGTTCCTGTTTTTCTTCCTTGGATGCCCCTTCATTCCACTTGACAGTAATGGCTGAAAGGTTCTTTTCATAAGTATTAAGACCGGCGGGATCTTTGTAAAGAGCAGGTACACTGCTTTCATCAGCCAGATAGCTGTCTACACCGGTAGCTCCCCACTGTTCGAAAGAGAGACGGACACCTTGTTCATAAAAATCAGCAGCGGTTCCTTTCATGTTGAAACCATAGATTGCAGTGGCTTCAGCACGCAAAAAAGCAACTTCTGCCGCATTCATCCAAAGCACGGGATCAGAAGAGGAAATCTTCACACGCGAATAATTGATGAAATACTCTTTCATCTTACTGAGGTTGATACCGCGACGTAATCCTACATAAGTCTCTCCAGGCCATTTTGATTCCTCAAAATAGCTGGCACGACGATTGTCGTTGTAACCGTTCATGTAGCAGATGATGTCGGCAGCAGGATGGGTATCACCACCTGAAGCTTCTTCATTGTAACGTACTGCCACAAACAACGGATTGCTAATTGTACCGAAATACTTCCATGTAGCATTGTCTGCATTTGTTTCAATCAGACCCAACTCGTGATTCACTGCACTTTCAGCCATTTCTTTAGCCTTAGCAGGGCTTACATTGGCAATACGGATAGCCAAACGCAGTTTCAATGAATTGGCAAACTTCACCCACTTCTGTACATTACCACTGTACACGAAATCTGCAGAAGCAACCAACGCCGCATTTCTGTTTTCAGTCAGCACCTCGATGGATTCGTCCAGTTCCTTGAAGAATGCGTTATATACTTCTTCCTGCGTATCATAAGGAATGGTAATCTTGCCATCCTGACCGATTTTAGAATAAGGAATAGGACCATACGCATCAGTCACGCGACTCATGGCAGCAACCTTTATGATTTGAGCAATGGCATAAGGAACCGGATTATTGGTATTCTCCGATACTTGTTTCACTGTGCTCAAGTTACCGTAAAGTGTTGAAATGATACGGTCACTTATCAAGAACACACGCGTCCAGTCATTTGTAGCATTAAAATTGGATATTGTATTGGACCAGCCGGCATTTGAATCGGCAAAATAACCTCCCAACGGTCCACCCAACAAACAATCAGTAAACTGTGCCGTATTGACATCTGATGAGATAACCGTACTTGCCAAGTTACTCATGGCAGAACCCAGTGCATAATCATCCGGAGTCAAATCACCCGGTTGATAAGGATTGGAGTTGATATCCATATAATTGCCGGTACAGGACATAAAGCCCATAACCAACGGAGCAACAATCAATTTATTTATAATATTTTTCTTTTTCATATCGTTTGGTATTAAAATTTAAAGCTCAAGCTAAAGCCGATGTTACGCAAAGCCGGCATCATGAAATAGTCTATTCCCTGATAAAAGTTATCGGTAGAAGCTACACTTTCGGGATCGAAAGGAGCCTTGCTGTAAATCATCCACAAGTTGCGGCCTACCAACGAAACCTTGATATCGCACACATCATTCAACAACTTTCTGGGGATGGTGTAACCCAAAGATACTTCCTGCAGACGAACATTGGTAGCAGAATAAGTGTAGTATTGGGGAACAGACGTGCCGCTACCTACTACACCGTACCATGTTTCGGGGTTTACCTTATCTCTACCATTCACCAACACGTAACCTAAATCACGTGCATCGGCAGAAGCCTCGGACACACCGTAATAGTCCAACATAGCTTGTGTACGTGAGTAAACCACACCACCCAAACGGGCTGAAATCAAGAAACCTGCTGTGAAATTCTTCCAAATGAAGTTATTACGCCAAGCCAAATTACCTTTAGGAAGTACGCTTCCCAACTTGATGTATTTATCCGGGTCCGTTATGGCTTCCGTAGCAACCGTTCCATTTTGGTCCACAAAAATCTGTCCATTGGCATCACGTTTCATATCTCGCAGTGAGTAAAGGTCACCCATGCTCCCACCTTCTTTCAGCAAGAAGCGGGCATCACCTAAGCCACCCATATTCAACGTGCTCAAAGAGAACAGCTCACCGGTAACGGGATTGATGGCATTGTCTGCCAAAGTCAGGATTTTATTCTTGTTACTGGAGAAGGTTATACCGGTATCCCATGTAAAATCTTTCCAGGTATTCTTGTAATTCAGCGACAACTCAATACCGGAGTTACGTACGGCACCAGTCTGGATATACATAGCCGACCAACCGCTGACAGGCAACTGCGGGTTGAATGTCTGGTTCATAGTCTTGGCATTGTAATATGTCACGTCCAATTCAAAGTTCTTGAGGAAACGCATGTTCAAACCGATTTCCCAAGAATTGGTACGTTCAGGTTTCAAATTGTACAACGGATATTGGGTCGTGATACTCCACTGGCCGGAACTTGAATTCCATTCATAGTGAGGATTAGCCAAATATCTGGAGAAAGCACTACCAACAGATGCCCATGAACCACGAACCTTTATAAAAGAAAGATAATCTTTGTTCAAGTTAGGCATTAGCTCAGACAGTACAACAGAACCACCGACTGAAGGATAGAAGAATGATTTGCTGTTGGAGTTGGGACCTGCCAGCTGTGAAGGCCAGTCGTTACGTCCGGTCAGCGTCAAGAAGTAAGTGTTCTTGTAACCAAGCTCAGCCGAAGCGAAGAGAGACTGGGTCTGTTCACGCCATCCTTCCTGCAAACGCTGTGTCTTGCTGGCACTCAGGTTCTGGATGGCAAAGTAGTTGGTCAAACCTACCGGTTCGCCGCTGAAGGCATCGCCACCATCAGCAATCGGACCACGTGTTTTCATTGCATCCGAACGTATATCGGAGAATGAACCACCAACGTTGGCCTGGAGTGACCAATCTTCACCGAAATATTTGTTGATACTCACCAGGAAGTCTGCATACAACTGTTTGTCCTGCATCTTGGTAATACCATAAAGACCTCGTGAAGAGCTCTCGGTGAGCTGTGTATTGGTAGAAGCATAGAACTTTTCTGTATAATCATTGTTGGAGTTATCCAAACGTACACGTCCTGAAACAGTCAGCCAGTCCAGAATCTTATAGCTCAAACCGGCATTCAGCATATAGCGGTCCTTCTTGTTCTGGCGCAGATTGCGGTAGTTAATCCAATAAGGATTCTGCATTACCATACCTTCGTCACCTACCGGCCAGTATTGCGTATAAATCTTACGGGCAGCGTCATAGCGCTCATACATGCTGATATCAGACCAGTCGTTGCTGCGCGGGAACAAATAAGCACCCACCAACGGGTTGTTGTAAGTACCCTGGTTCGTCATGTTCTGGTCATTCTGCAGAATATAGCTTGCACCGAAGTCCAGAGTCATCTTGTCGTCCAGGAAAGTAGTGGTGTTACGTACCGTGAAGTTGTAACGGTTGTATTTGTTGTTGGGAACAATCCCCTTGGAGTTTACTGCAGCAGCCGATGCATACGTCTGATTTTTCTCTGTACCGGTTGACAAAGAAATACTTTCCGTACCTATAATACCCGTCTGGAAATAATCATCTTTCGGGCTGTAATTGTAATTATTGGCAGCAGACAAAGGTGCTCCCCAGCTCATGGCTCCTGAAGTACTCATCACACCACCGGTTCCCGTACCGTAACGGTTTTGGAAGCTCGGCATCACAAACGGATTGGTGAATTCGGTATTGCTGCTGACAGTAAGGCTCACCTTACCTTCTTTACCTTTCTTTGTAGTAATGACAATGGCACCGTTGGCAGCTTCCGAACCATACAAGGCGGCAGCGGCAGCACCGGTCAAGACTGACATAGACTCGATGTCTTCCGGGTTGATGTCGGCAATCGGTTCTGAAGAACCCTGAGAGTCGAACTCCTTACCTCCGGCAGTACCACGTCCGGAGAAAATAGGCACACCGTCAATAACATAAAGTGCATTGGAAGACTGCATGATGGATTTCGTACCACGCATCACTACCTTTGATACGCCACCCACACCGGATGAAGAAGCATTGATATTCACACCCGCTACCTTGCCACTCAATGAATTTACAAAGTTGGCGTCTTTATTGGAAGTAATGGCATCCGTATTCACCTGCTGTACATTGTAGGACAATGCCTTTTCCGATCGCTTGATACCGAGGGCAGTGACCACCACTTCTTCAATCATCTGCGTGTCATTCTGCATCAGTACATTAATGGAAGCTGAACCGGTCGCCGAAATTTCCTGCGACTTATAACCGATATAAGAGAATACAAGTACCGGATTCGCTTCTGTAGTGGTCAACGTAAAGTTACCGTCCAGGTCTGTAATACAACCATTGCTGGTACCTTTTACCAATACGTTCACACCAATCAGAGGCCCCATATCATCTGATACGACTCCGGTAATAGTCCGCTCTTTCCCCTGTTGCTTACCTTCTTGTGAAGTAGCGGTCTTTTCTGAAAGATAAACGATGTTGTCCTCCACTTTATACGAAATGTTCTTCCCCTTGAGAATAACATTCAAAGCATCTTCAATGGATACATTGTTCACTTTAACGTTTTCTACTGACAGCGCAGCCAGCTTGTCGTCATAAAAAAATTGATACTTGGATTGAGACTTGATTTGTTCAATGACTGTCCCCAATGTACCGCGAGACACATTCAGGTTTAACTGGGCAAAGCCCCACTGGATAGAAACTGCCATGAACAACAAAACTAATAAAGCCCGCATGAACGTCGAACTCCGAAAAGCATAATTGTCTTTCATAAACACAATTTATAGGTTATACAATAAATTACTTCGAGAGATTCATTCTCTCGCATTCCTATATAAAACAACAGACAATGAAAATACACTTACTGAAAAAGTATCTTTTTTATCATTAATCCTAAAAAAAAGAGTTACCCCGAAAACAAGTTGATATATCATTTTGCTCAATATTACTAACGAAGTAAATAATTATTTCCACCTGATTCAAGAAAAACACCTATAATACAGATAGTAAATAACAAAATGATATATCAACTTATTTTCGAGGCAACCCTTTTCTTACTATATTATTACTATTCTTTACTTCTTCAGTTCATTCGAGAAAGAATAAGGATAATCTTCCGGCTGCGTACCTCTCTTCATATTAGGCTGGCTGCCCATATCAAACCTCAAGGTACCGCCATTCAGCAAATCGCCATGCGTCAGATAATTCCTGGAATAATCCACGCCGTTCACCTTGAGAGACTCGATATACATGTTCTCCGGTGAGTTATCCGGAGCGTCAATTGTCAGGGACTTACCGTTCTCGAAATGGAGGGTAGCCTTACGGAACAGAGGGGCGCCCAATACATACTCGTCCGTACCAGGGCAAACCGGATAGAAACCAAGTGCAGAGAAGACATACCACGCGGAAGTCTGACCGTTGTCCTCGTCACCGCAATAACCGTCGGGACCGGCAGTATACATGCGGTTCATTACCTGACGAAGCCAATATTGGGCCTTCCAAGGTTCCCCGGCGTAGTTATAAAGGTAAATCATGTGCTGGATGGGCTGGTTGCCATGGGCATAGTTACCCATATTCATCACTGTCATCTCACGGATTTCATGGATTACCTGGCCGTAGTAGCTGTCATCGAACAAGGGCGGGACAATAAATACAGAGTCAAGCATCTCTACGAAAGACTCTTTTCCACCCATCAGGTCTATCAGACCTTGAGGGTCGTGGAATACAGACCAGGAATAGTGCCAGCTGTTACCTTCAGTAAAGGCGTCACCCCACTTCAAAGGAGAGAAAGGAGACTGGAACTGGCCGTCTTGATTACGACCACGCATCAGCTTGCTTTCCTTATCAAATACATTCCTATAGTTCATGGCACGTTCCGCAAAGAGTTTCTGCTCCTTCTTCGGACGGTTCAGTTCTTTTGCCATGCGGTAGATGCACCAGTCATTATAAGCATACTCCAAAGTACGGGCAGTGTTCTCGTTGATTTTCACATCGTAGGGAACATAACCAAGCTTGTTGTAATACTCATAGCCGAGGCGACCCGTGGAAGAAACCTCGGGATGGACATTCTTTGTACCGTTGATGAGACCTTCGTACAGTGTCTGCACGTCCTCCACCTTCACGCCTTTTAGATAGGCATCTGCCAGCACGGAAGCAGAGTTGTTGCCAATCATACAGCCACGGTGACCCGGACTTGCCCATTCGGGAAAGAAACCGCTTTCCTTATAGGTGTTGACAAGGCCTTCCTGAATCTGCCTGTTCACCGACGGATACATCAGGTTGAGGAATGGGAAAAGACAGCGGAAAGTGTCCCAGAAACCGGTATCCGTATACATATAGCCGGGCAACACTTGCCCATTGTAGGGACTGTAATGAATCGGATTTCCCGCCTCATCCAGTTCATAGAATGCACGCGGGAACAACAAGGAACGATACAAACATGAGTAGAAAGTACGGTACTGGTCAAGGGTTCCGCCTTCCACATCAATACGGCCCAGCACCTTGTTCCAGGCATCCTGACCTTTCTGAACCAATGTTTCCAAATTGTCATTGCCAAGCTCCTTCAAGTTACGGTCAGCCTGCTCAAAACCGATGAAAGAAGAGGCTACACGGGCATGTACCACTTCACCCTTACGGGTTTTGAAACCGATAACAGCACCGGCATGTCCGGCTTCCTGCTCAACCTTATTCTCGCTCAAGACGCCATCGGCTACAGAAGCCTTATAAGTAAAAGGCTTGTCGAACTCTATCACGAAATAGTTCTTGAAGTTCTCGGGAACACCGCCGCTGTTACGGGTCGTATAGCCGATAATCTTGTTCTCTTCGGGAATAATCTTGATGTAAGAACCTTTGTCGAAAGCATCTACAACAACATAAGAGTGATCATTCTCCGGAAATGTGAAACGGAAAAGTACGGCACGTTCCGTAGGTGCCATTTCGGTGACTATATCGTGTTCTGCCAGATATACTTTGTAGTAATAAGGGGTTGCAACTTCTCCTTTGTGTGCAAACCAGCTTGCGCGTTTCTCTTCGTCAAACACCGGCTTGCCTACTATCGGCATAATGGAGAACTGGCCATAATCGTTGATCCACGGACTGGGCTGATGTGTCTGCTTGAAGCCGCGTATCTTATTGGCAGTATAGGTATATTGCCAGCCATCACCCATCTTTCCGGTCTGCGGAGTCCAGAAGTTCATTCCCCAGGGGCGGGCAATAGCCGGATAGGTATTACCTGTTGATAACTCAAAAGTAGACTGAGAGCCCATCAGCGGATTGACATACTGTGTCCAGTCTTTTGCTTTGGCTAAGAGTGTACAACTGAGTACACATGCTACTAATAATAGTTTTTTCATGGTATTTGTTTTAATGATTGGCTGCTGATAACTACTTGCTGACTCCCCATTTTGTCGGTCGGTCAGTCATCTTGATTTCCATCACTCCACCTGCTGTAATATCCTGATGATTGAAGAAAGGCGTATCCAGCGGCTTGCCGTTCAACAGAACGCTTTCAATATATTTATGGGTCTTTGCATTGTTCTTTACTACAATGCTGAACGTCTTTTCTCCCGGCAGATTGATGACGGCCTTGTCGAAGGCCGGACGTCCGATAGAATATACCGGTTTGCCCGGGCATACCTGATAGAATCCCATAGAGTTGAGTATATACCAGGCAGACATCTGACCGCAGTCCTCATTACCCGAAAGACCATCTATACTGTTGGCATACTGGCTCCGGTAAACACTATCTACCAACTCTTGAGTTCTCCAAGGGCGGTTAACGTAGTTATACAAATGGATTACATGATGACTGGGTTCGTTTCCATGTGCATATTGCCCGATCAGTCCGCTGATATCTGATGAGGTTGTCTCACCTTCAAGTGATGAATCGGCCGAGAATAAGGAATCAAGTTTCTGTACAAAAGCATCTTCTCCACCCATCAGATTGACTAATCCTTCTACATCATGCGGCACAAACCAAGTCCATTGCCAAGCTGTTCCTTCACAATAATCATCGCTACGGTGAGTAGATGCGCGCGGATTGAATGGAGTACGCCATTCACCTTTTGAATCTAATCCACGCATGAAGCGGATTGACTTGTCGAAATAAAATTCGTACGCCTTGGCGAAGCGTTCATACTTTGCTTTGGATTCAAAATCACTCATCGCTTCTGCAAAGATAGAGATACACCAGTCATCATACGCATATTCCAGAGCTTTGGCCACTGATTCGTTTTCGCGGTCACAAGGGATATATCCGATGGCATTCTTATAATATTTTGCTTTAGGCATGAGATGAGGCAATACCAAATCCGGACATTTGATGCCGATAGTGTCATATTCGGCGGCACGCAGGCAGGCTTTATAAGCCTCTTTGGCATCAAAATTGCGATACCCTTTCATGTAGGCATCCACGATGACCGGAACAGCATGATAACCAATCATAGTGCCGGTGTAATTGGAAGCCAAGTCCCACATGGGGTATATCCCACCTTCCTGATGTTTCTTAATTAACGAATTGATAAAGTGATTATTCAAATCGGGATCAATGATAGTCATTAGCGGATGTAGCGCACGGAAAGTATCCCATAAAGAAAAGACAGTGTATATCGGATTAAGGGTGTCTCCTTGATGCACTTCAAGATCCATTCCTAAATAACGTCCGTCTGCATCAGTGAACAGATTTGGACTGATTCCCGTGTGATAGAGGGCTGTGTAGAAGATGGCTTTATCTTCTTTATCGGAAGTTGTAATATCAATTTTGGAAAGATATTCATTCCATGCCGTACGTGCGTCTTTACGTACTTTTTCGAAATCCCATCCGGGAATTTCTGATTCAACGTTCTTCCGTGCACCGGCAATATCGACAGCGGACACACCTACTTTAACAAGAACCTGCTCGTCTTTACTGGTGTTGAAATGCAATAATGCTTTGCAGACAGGAAGTCGTTTACCATTGTCCATGGTGATAGAGTCCGTAACGAGCGTATAAGAGAATGGTTTGGAAAATTTAGCGTAGAAGTTGATATATTGGTCGAAAGCCCAATAAGTTGTTTTCTTATGTCCACAGATTTCCGTATCGCTTATTACTTCTATTTCCATCTCGGAGTTAGTCTGTCGTTGTAGGCTGTAATCCAGGTCGATGATAAATCCGGATTCGGTGTTTTCGGGAAAAGTATAGCGATGGATTGCTCCTCGTTTGGTGGATGAAATTTCAGCTTTCACCTGATAAGTATCGAGAAAGACAGAATAATATCCTGGTTCTGCAATTTCATTCTTGTGCGAGAAAGAGGAAGCGTATGCCAGTCGCTGGCTTTGGGGATCGGTTGTTCGATATTGTTGTTTACTTACGGTTGGCATGAGCAAGACATCTCCATAGTCGCAACAACCTGTACCACTGACGTGTGTGTGAGAGAAACCATTGATGGTAGAGTCGGCATAATAATAACCGGAACAAGCATCCCAACCATCGATCCGGGTG
>ENA-OPWW01000689-OPWW01000689.1-human-gut-metagenome-genome-assembly--contig:-NODE-689-length-15566-cov-134.084456_pt1 | contig 15566 bp, 16 predicted proteins | sample MGYA00241513_ERZ502018 | MGnify/ENA primary metagenome ERZ502018 (study PRJEB25962, sample SAMEA2042987) | human gut metagenome | biome: human gut; feature: human-associated habitat; material: faeces...
TACACCCGGCAACAAGTAGCAGAAATCATCGAATTTCTGGATGAACCATAAAAAATCACCCTGGAAGGGAATGCATACAACACACTATACATATCCCTTCCAGGGTGAATTTAATGAATATATACCTTTCCGACACAAGCATATAGTGTTTTTATTTGTAAAATGATGTAATCCTAAGCAATAAACTTTATCAATCTTCGTTCTTTTATTATAACACCAAAATAAGAACATATGTATGTAACATCAAGACAAGGATATAAACCTCCTGTAAAATCAACAGGAAGAGGTGAAAAATATTCACATTTTGCTTCTTTGAAGTATTGCAACGATGCTGAGACCTTCTACACCTACGACCCACAGCATGGCAAGGCTGGCGGACAGATGGCGCATACCAATACATACGGCACAGACACTGGTAAAAAATTCCAGCTTGCCAATGTCAAGGATGTAATTGGTGACGTCGCCTCTTACGGTTCTGACCCACGCCGCACCCAGTATGCAGGTAGCGAGACTGATGGCTTGAATGTTGATCATAAGGGAAAATGATGCAGTAAATGGTGATTGGGCTGATGTGCTTAAGAGTGATTTTTTGTACTTATTGACAAAGCAACAGGAAAATTATTTCATAAATATTTGCCTAGTCATGACAAAAAATCGGTGAAGAAGGTTTTGACTTAGGAACTGAAATATTAGATCAAAGTCGCCAACTTAAAATCTCTGGAGCTGAAAAAATCACCTATAAGGTAATAGAAGAAAAGGACTCTAAAAATAATAATATAAAAGATAATAAATAATGGATACGATACCTCTATGGTGCATAATATTTATTAATTGCATAACGCTCTTGAGTAGTGTATGGATACTTATATATTTATACAGAAATAGGAGTAAAAAAAGTTTTTCCACATATATATATGGAATAGCTTCATTGATAGGACTGTTCTTAGGTGTGATAAGTTTTTTTTATTACATCTGTCATGCATTTTGTGCAATATTATTTGGTATAGAAATATTTATTGATACATATATGGAACAGAAAAAGAGACCTGTTAATAGGACTTATTTCAAAATAACAATTCCTCATCCTTCAGTTCTTAAGGGCTACTATGGCGGTATTGGTTTTATATTCTATGGGATAATGGTGATATTATATTACATGATATAATGCATGTTTTAAAGTAAACAGTTGAGCAGAAGGGGCGTGAGTACGGTGCAACGAGTTAAGCGATTAAAAATACACAATCACAGCAATAAAACTATTAAATTTACGTTCTTCTCAAAAAAAAGGTTGTGCAATAGTGGCTTAAAGGCTAAAAGCACTATCTTTGTAAATAATATCAAAACAGAGTATAATGGAAGAAAACAATATAACAGCAGATAAAGCTGTCCAAACCATAAAAGGGGCAATTTTGCGAGCTCAAGCACAGGCGAGCCAGTCAAGTAATGCCATACAGTTGTCTTTATATTATGGTATAGGGCGTTATGTGTCTATCAATTTACAGCAAGCACATTGGGGCGCAAAAGCTCTTGATACTATTAGTGAGAGATTGCAGCGTGAATTGCCAGGATTAAGAGGCTTTTCTTTAGGCAACTTGAAGAAAATACGTATCTTCTATGAGGAATGGCAATGCCTTTCAATTGGTTCGCCATTGGCGAACCAATTACAACAGCTTGAAAATAAGATAGAAGAAGGTGTTGAAATAGGAGAAAAATATGCCTAACAATTTTCCGAAAGCGATACCAGACATTAAGCAATCAATGAAAACAATATCAATGTTTAAGGATGAATATTTGCTTGATTTCATCAATACTGAAAATTTGGGACAACTATGTACATATCTACAAGCGTTAGACCTTACTGTAAAAAAGCCACACGAAAATCCTTCTATTGGTATTGTTTTATGCAAAGAAATGAACAAGGCTTTTGTTGACATTGTTGTAAGGAACTACGACAGCCCAATGGGAGTAGCAACATATAAAACCAAACAGGATATGCCTGAAGAATTACAGAAGGCTTTGCCTGATTTGGATAAGATGAAAGATCTGTTTTGCAAATCGTTGTAAATGTGTATTCATATTTTATAAAATACGTATTAAGGAGTAAGGCTATAATGTTCTTACTCCTTTTTTCATTTGTACAACGAGTGAAGCGATTAATAAAAGTGCAATCACCGCAATAATACTATTGATTTTACGTTCTTTTCAAAAAAAGGGGTTGTGCAATAGTGACTTAAAGGCTAAAAGCACTACCTTTGCATACAATAATAAGTAACAACACGTTTAAGGTCACAAATTGTGACCTTAAAAATAAAGATAGAAATATGGTGGATAACATAGATAAAAAAGAACCAGTCGCAATTTGCGACCAGTCCAAAATAGATGTTACAAAATGCGATAACCATGAACTCGCAGGTAATATCGAACCTCTAATAAAAGTAATTAGAGGGCAACAAGTTATGCTTGATAAAGATTTAGCAATGCTATATGGGGTAGAAGCTAAAGTTCTGAATCAGGCTGTTAAACGCAATGTTGAACGCTTTCCTAATGACTTTCGGTTTCAATTGACAAAGGAAGAATGTTTAAGGTCACAAATTGTGACCTTAAACGAAAAACAAGGTCATCACCTCAAATATATGCCGTATGCTTTTACTGAACAAGGCGTGGCAATGCTTAGTAGTGTCCTCCGTTCACAAACAGCTATTGAGGTTAATATTCGGAAACAACAAAGAACTTACTTGTAAAGATTGGATAGTATATGAAAATATTGAATACTCGCATATTAAAGAAAAGCGTGATAACACTTAGTTTTTTGTGCTATCTTATAACCTGTGGGTTCGTACCATATTATTATGATGAAGCAACTAATCTTTGTTATGGTGATGGCCTTTTCAACTTGTTCTTTGGCTGGTGTTGTTTCGTATTTCCGGGAATATTTACGAAAATATATTCTTTAGCATGGTTTTCAAACATAACATACATTGTTGCTATAAGGCATCTAATAAAGGGAAATAGAAAACACTTCGTATTGTGGATTTGCATCACCATAATATTGAGTAGCCTTTTGATTATTTGTCCAAGAACAGAAACTGACACTTGGGGGAATATACACCATTATACGTTGACGATAGGTTATTATTTGAGAATTATAAGTTTCTTTATTTTATTTGTTGGTGGGTTATATGTCCTGTTTGTACAAAATAGGAAAGGGGATAAAAGGCTGATGAATGATGGACGGATGAAAAGCAAGCAGCAAATATTCTTTCTAACGAAAGCTGATATAGTTAAGATGATGTCTATGGTTGAAATAAGAATTCCAATAGAATATACCCTGATGGGGGCATTTAAACAGGAGGCGATAAGAAGAGAAAACACCATATCAAAATTTTCTAAACTTGGTCATACAGGCTATGCCAATTGGATATCTTTGGATAATAGATACATGGTGCTCCCCTTAAATAATGAGGTGAAGTATAGAATTGAGAAACAAAGAAATGGCTCTTTTCATTACATCGTAGATCTTGCATCTAATCCTACAGGTGTTGAGTTAAGTACTGGAGGGATATACGACAATGCAGAAAATGTTTTAATCGCAGGTCGTATTGCAGTCTTTACTGATAGCTCAATTGAAGCCATGCAAATCTATAAAGAAATATTGAGAGCTATGAATAAATGTTTTACCAGGAAAAATAACATCTTTGTATCTCAAGAGGTGTTATCTTTATTGGAAGATGGATGGCGATTAACATGTAATTATAATGCGCCTTGTGAAAATGATTTCAAATAATATATCTTGCAAATTTCAACTTTGCTATAAATAAACTTCGGAAGGAGAAATATGAATTCACTATGTTTATGTGTAAAAGAATAAAATTTTGGCTTTGCAAACTTCTCTATTCCCATAGAAAAAAGTCTTGTTGCATTTCCTTTTCATCAAAAGGTTTCAAGGTGATAACTCTCTATCGGATTTTTGAGGGAGGCCAAGTAGAAGACAAACCAATTATCTTTCTTCCTGCTACAGCATCCGAGGAAGAATTGGCCAATGCGATATTTTTCTGTTTGGATAAAAGTAGTATGGTCATACGAACTTCAATAAATTCCACATCCGCTTATCTGAAGTTTATTAAAGAACGTTCGTTGAAAAGTTACTATCAACAATCCGTGGCTTGCATAGTAAAGTTGAATGTTCAAACAGGCATAATTCATTTAGAACTTTGGCAACAAGCTGATGATGGTAGAGGAATGACTCCTTGTCATGAACAGAGCCTTATGGCATTTGATGTAAAAGGCAATAGTCAACTTCTCGCCAAGTATGTCATGGAAATCTTAAGTGAAAGATTAGCTTTGAAAAAGGATAAAGTAGCTATGGAATAAATAATAAGAATTGTAGAATGAGAATAAACAAATGAAACAGATTAAATTAGCTTTTGTACTTTTAACAATAATGATAGTTCTTGGTAATTGTACCTTTAAAAACCGTACAACTACCACTAAGATGTGTCTCGAAGATTTGGACATGAATGTTCAAGACACACTAAGAAATCTGCCTGTTGATTCTTTTGGCTGTCATCCTGATTTGATAGACTTAACAGGACATTATAAATTGATAATAAAAGAGTTTGGTCCGTGGTGTTATGCGCAAAAACTAACAAACATAGAAACAGGAAAATATTATTGGTTCGATTATAGTACTCCACGACCTATTCTTGTTACAGCCAAAGAAATAATATTTCCTACAGAATATAATTTAATAAATAGCAGTAGAAGGGTGGAATTAACAGACACGTTTAACATCATAGATAATCAATTAGAGCCATAACCGTAATGCACCTGCTTGGAATTTAGCTCTTTTAGTTACCTTGTTTCTTGTTACTATTAATTCAAGTAATTATGAACATAGGTACACATTTTAGCGGACAACCGATGTATGGGCAGCTAATAGATTTGCTCAGCAAGAGATACTCCATTCTTTTACCTTGAGAGGTATTATATATAATATGCTGTAAGCATTCTATAAAAAATGCAATCAAAAACTCATAGAATTTTTCTTGGCTGGAGTTTTTGATTGCATTTTCAAATATATAGTACAACCTAGAAATTAAGAGAGTGTAAGCTAAACTGTGTCATGCTATCACTGTTATAGATTAATGCAGTTTATTTGCATTTTGTTCAGTATAGTTTTCCCACTTCTACACCCGGCAACAAGTAGCAGAAATCATCGAATTTCTGGATGAACCATAAAAAATACCCTGGAAGGGAATGCATACAACACACTATGCGTATCCCTTTCAGGGTGAGTTTAATATAGGAAAAAATACCCGTTTTTTAAACGCTTTTGCCCTTAGACTTCCAGTCGTCAATCGTCCCCGTCTTAGACGAGAAGTTGCAGCCTATCAGGTAAATCGTTCTGTTGTCTGTAGCATATTCACGGGCATATCCTTTTTCCTCGATTTGTTTCAAGGCTTCAGTTGCTGACCCATCACGCTTAAATTCGAAGATATATACAAACATTGGGGTCTCAATAATGCAATCAACCCGTCCTTCACTTTGCTCCTTTTCTATTAGAACGGTAAAACTGCTTATCATGCGAATCACCAGATAGAAGGTATATTGAAAGTATCGCTCTTTTTCCCGCTCGTCATCTTTACGACGTTGGCTATAGGGTATACTGGCGAAGAAGGAAGTGAGTAATTTTTCCAATTTGTCGCAATCTCCCGTCTTCATCGTGTTAACAACTTCTACGACCCATGCATCAGGCGATTCCTTAGGCTTCAGATAGTTGGCTGCCACCATGGTTACGAAACCAGCTTTTACTTCATCGTTTGGAAAATCCAAGAGATAAGAATCGGTATCCATGTTCCAATCCTTAATGGTGAGATAACCACTCTGGTAAATCATTGGCAATGGAGCCTCTGTATCCGCCTTGTAATCTATAAAACTGCTGGTAGGATAAAATTTCCCTGTCAGTTCATTGAGGTTTTCGTCGAAGTGAGCTAATAAGCGGACCAGATAAGTAGGTGAACCTGTACGGAACCAGAAATCACTCAGGATTTTCTTACTCAGTGAGTTCAAGATACTGAAAGGATTGTAGATGTCGAGCATGCTTGGGCTGAAATGGTAACCGTCATATTTGCGCTTGAGCCGATATTTCATCTCATCCTCAGACACTTTATATCTTGCAGCCATTGCCTTGATTTGCTCATCAAAGACAGAATACAGTTCCTCTTCCGTGATGCCGCAAAGAGCCTCGTAGCGGTCGTCCATGCTGATATCATCTGGTTGGTTGAAACCGCTGAATACGCTTACTTGCGAGAACTTGGTAACACCTGTCAACAGCACGAATTTCAAATCTCTGTCAGCAGCCTTGAAGACACTGTAGAACCCTTTCATGATTTCACGATGTCGGTCTTCCAGCAAACGTTCGTTGCCTTCAGAATCGAAGGTCTTTAACCCTGTGTCTAAAACATCCAATAAAGGTTTGTCATATTCATCTATCAGGACAACGGCGCCAAGTCCTGTCTTTTCATGGGCAGCTTTCAAAACAGCCATAAATCTGTCTCCCAAGGTGTTGGCCAATGGGTTTCTGCCATAATTCAGTTCTTGGGTTTCAACAAAAGTCTGCAAGGTTTTTTCCAATTCGCCTGCCTGTGTGAAGTCCTTGCCGTTGAAATCAATATGAAAAACAGGATATTGCTTCCATTCTTTTTCTAACTGTTCGATGGCAAGTCCTTTAAACAGTTCTTTCTTTCCTTGGAAGTAGCATTCCAGGGTAGAAATCAACAACGACTTTCCGAATCGTCTTGGACGACTCAGAAAATATATTTTCCCATTATGCACTAAATCATAGAGGAGCTTGGTCTTGTCGAGATAAACATAACCGCCATCTACAATTTCACTAAAGTTTTGTATACCTATAGGATATTTCATATTGTTGCTTTATATTGAATTTTTGGCAAAGTTACGAAAAAAGTTGGTATCTGCAAAATAATGCGGAATAAAATGTCTTTGAAAAATTACGCTAAAATCTGCCGAATAGCTTAGAATGAGCGATTTATGAGTTTTTCACCTCAATGGAGGTAATGATTTAGCAACGGTTCTAATTTCTACAATTTGCATACGTTTGATTGTCAAACAACTCTTTGTCATCTTGGTGGCAAAAATACAATTTTAAATTTAGAATACTGCATTGTTGCATGTTTTTTAGAGTTTATTATCATCTCAAATATAATTAGGACTCTGAAAATATGCAAAAATGTGCGGTATTTTATGAAATTATCCGTAGAATCTTACCGTATTCTCGAAATTTATTGTATTTTTGCAGCTGTAATGACATTTAATAAGAGGTGAAATGAACAATATAGTTTGCAAAGTAGCAGCACTTGGTGGCACTATCTCCACTACTGATATATCTCATCTGTCAGAGTATAAACGACTGTTGAGAGCTAAGGAGCGTGGCGACTTGATAAAGTTGCGTCATGGCATATATGCCGTTCCCGATGCTTTGCTTAATACAATGATTGATGTGGAACGGATTGTACCTAATGGTATTGTATGCCTGTACAATGCGTGGGCTTACCATCAGCTTTCGACAACTGTTCCACCTGCTTTTTGTATAGCCATCGCCAACAAGCGGAAGGTGGTGATACCAGATACGCTTCCGATAGAGCTGTATTATTGGAAGAAGGAGAACTTGGAGTTCGGCATTATGGATGCAGAAATTTCAGGGTATCATGTTCGTATTACCGATATGGAGCGAAGTGTTTGCGATGCTGTAAAATACAGGAATAAATTGGGGTTAGATATTTGTGCTGAAGTGATACGCACCTATCTGAAAAAGCCAAACCGCAATCTCACTCGTTTGCAGGATTACGCCCAACGCCTCAGAGTGTTTAATACATTGAAAAATTATCTTGAAATAGCTATAGAATAAGATGGGAAAGAAAAACTACGGTAAGTCTGTTAAGACCCGCTTGCTCAATCTGATGAATGAGACAGGCTATAAATATATGTATCTCTTGGCAAGATATTTCAACGAGAGGTTGCTTTACAGAGTATCTGTAAGCCAATATAAGGACAATTTTTTGCTGAAAGGTGGCTCTTTGCTTTATGCGATGAACGGACTTGAGGCACGTCCTACAGTAGATGTTGATTTCATGGCAGATAGAATTAGCCGTGATAGGGATTTCCTTGCGCACGTGTTCCAGGAAATTTTGGGCATTGTATGCGATGAGGATGGAGTATCGTTTGATGTTAACAGCATTAAGTTGGAGCCTATAACTGTTGAAAAGAAGTATCCTGGCACAAGATTTTACTTTACGGCCCATATGGATACTATTGCTTACAACATGTCTGTTGACATTGGCTTTGGTGATGTTGTAACTCCATATCCAACAACTATTGACTTCCCATTGCTTTTGCCTGACATTCCATCTGTGAACATACAGGCATATTCCTTGGAGACTGTTGTCGCCGAGAAATTCCATACGATAATAGACCGAGATGTGCTCAACAGTCGCATGAAAGATTTCTTCGACTGTTACCAACTCCTGACAAAGAGAGACTTGTCTGATGACACATTATATGATGCGATTAAGGCGACTTTCGATAATAGAGGGCTTACATACAATCCCGAATTGCAGTTGTTTACAGAAAGTTTTGCGACAGACGCAGCACGTATAGTTCGCTGGAAAGCATTTCTGAAAAAGATTCAATGGAAAGAAACTCTTGATTTCAAGACTGTTATGGAAGTAATAAAGGAAAGGTTGCAGCCTATGGCTGAAAAATATTGGAAAAAGTAGTTTACCCTTTTATCATTCTTTCGTCTTTGAATATAAAGAACACTAAAAATAGAAGATTATGATAAAAAGTAAGATTTCAGTTGCTGTACTATTTCTGCTATGCCTTTGTTGGTTACCAACACTTTCATTGGCAAAAGGAAAGAGCCATTTTACGGTAGAAGATTCACAATATGGAACTCGCCTTGTGAAATGGGAAGGAAAAGACTCTGTTGTGGATTTCAATAACATCCAAGAGCTTAAGGATGTAAAAGTAATAGGAGAAATGGCTTTTGAAATGAATAAGTACATCAAGCAAGTCATCCTTCCCGACAATTTGCTGATTATAGAAAAACGAGCTTTCAATACTTGTGAGAATCTTCAAACCGTAAAGATGCCAAACACAGTGAGGTATATCGGCAATAGTGCATTCAATATGGACCATCAATTAGAGCTTAGCGTCTTGCCGGACAGTTTGCAAGAAATCGGTGAATGGACATTTTGGGATTGTAATAAGGTCTGCATATCCGTGATACCTGAGCATGTGAGCAAAATAGGAAGACTGGCTTTCACTTGTTGCGAAGGCATAAAGGCCCTTGTATTCAAGAATCAACTAGAAGTAATTAACGACCGTGCATTTTCTGGTTGCAAGAACTTGGAACGCATAGTCTTTCCGAACAATTTGAGAGAGATCTCCGATTTTGCCTTTGCCCGATGCATTAACCTTAAAGGCATCAATCTCCCTGCATCTTTGCAGAAAATCGGATATAGAGCATTTGGAAACTGCGAGTCACTTTTATTCGTGAAGTATAATTCTAATCCCAAAGTTGACTCTTCCGCATTTATGAATTGCCCAATAAGCCAAGAGAAATAACATTAGTATCAACAATAAAGACAAAGAATATGAAAAAGATTGTTTTATTGATAACCACCATCTGCCTAACATCAGAGACATTCGGGCAGAAAACGAGTTCCTCTTCCGTAGATGAATACGAATGCATCTACGAGTACCAAATGAAGAATGACAAAGGCTCTTCTGATGCCACTTCTACCATTCTTCAAATTGGCAGAAACTCAGCTATGTTCTCTGATTACACTGCGTTTCAAGCAGACTCTGCCATTGCTTGCAAAGCGCCAGAATCAGAGATTCAAAAGTTCAAGACACGGGAAAAGAGAAATGATTTGCTTTTCGACCAATCTGTCTCTCAAAATGTGCCTAAGGGCAAACTGACCGTTTATAGCGTAATCACGCCAAACTACTACAGCTATACGGAAAGTGCCAATCCCATAAATTGGAATCTGAGCGAGGGCATTGACACTATCTGTGGTTACACCTGTCAGAAAGCTGTTGGAGAATATGGTGGAAGAACTTGGACTGTTTGGTATTCCACGGACATACCAGCATCCTTTGGACCATGGAAACTTTGTGGTTTGCCAGGCTTGGTATTGGCAGCAAAGGATTCAGAAGGCATACATAAGTTCAAAGCTATAACTTTCCGTAAATCAAGCACCCCTATGAACTTCAAGCCTTACACCAATACCATCAAGACTTCGAGGGAACAGTTTGTCAAGGCGAAGAATAAGTTTGAGCAAAATCCTATGGGCAACATTCCTGCAGAATCCATCAGCGAGATGACTATTCAGAAATATGAGGATGGTGGGCATAGTGCCTTGGTCAATGGTGTGGTACTGAGAGTGCGCCCTAATGGATATGTTCCTCTCGAATTGAAGTAAACAAAGAGATTGATAAATATGATAAGGTTTTTAATTTTGATGATGTTAGCTTGTCTCTGTAACTGCACTTTTGCCCAAAGTGTAGTTACAGGAATAGTGCGTGACACCATTGGCACGGCTTTGGAAGGTGTCATCGTAAGAGTAAATGCCGATAAGGCTACTCTTGGCTTTGCGAGAACATCAGAAAATGGAACTTATAAGATAACACTAAAGTCAGATGCCAAGCAGCTAATCGTCACTGCCGAAGCCATCGGATACGAGAAAACCAAAAGAGAAATCAAGAATGTCTCACAAGAGTGCAACTTCAATCTAAAGGAAAAGACCACAGACCTAAAAGAGGTTGTTGTAAAAGCTCCAGCCATCTACCAACGAGGGGATACTTTGTCATACAACTTAGCCTCGTATATCGGAAAGAATGACTATACGCTGAAAGATGCCATGAAGAAACTCCCTGGCATTGAAGTAGGTGACAAAGGTTCTATCAAATATCTGGGCAAGGAGATTTCTAACTTCTATATCAATGGCATGGATTTGTTGGGTGGACGATACAACATTGCCACTACCAATATACCCGCTTCTTTTGTCAACTCAGTCCAAGTGTTGAGTAACCACCAAGCCGTAAAAGCCAACAAAGATGTATTCTCAGACAACGTGGCTATCAATGTGAACATGAGCAACAAGGCAAAGTTTAAGCCTGTAGGCTCTTATGGAGTGTCATTAGGGGCAGGCAAACATACCTTATATGAAATCAATGGTGCCGGTATGCTCTTCAAATCCAACTTTCAAATGTTGGCTTCGCTAAAAGCAGGCAATATCAATCAGTTTGCATTGACTGATGGGACGAATCACTTTGACAACAAAGAGACATTATCTACGTTGTCTAATTTATTAGAGAACATTTCCGCTACCACTCCTCCTATTGAAGTTGACAGATATGCCTCACCAACAGATAGATTATTGTCATTCAACATACTGAGAAAGATAAGAAAGGATGTTACCCTAAAAGGTAATATCGGGTATAGCTATGCCAAAAGTCAGTACGACTATAGCTTGACGAGAAGTTATGCGGATGCGGATAACAATGTCATTATCGCCCAAGAGTATTCTCCCCTATCAACCATACATCGCCCAAGCATCCAGTTGGAATACAAGGACAACTCAGAAAAGACTTATCTTAGCAACACACTGTCGAGCACAGGTTCTTTTCTGACATCAGAATTGCCTACTAAAGAGAACGGTTCTCTCTTTAACCAGAAGCAGACCATGAGAGAGTTTTATGTGAACAACAAGTTCTCTACCTTGTGGCATCACAAGGATTTGTGTTGGGCGGTTACGTCTATCATGTCGTATCAAGGTTCTCCTATGGGAAAGATAACTCTTAACAAGGAAACTACCGATAATGTGGTACAAAATGCCAATGGAAGAAGTTTTCGTACAGAGAATACTCTCTCAATGTCTAAGAAGCATCTCTATTCTCGTATTTATTTACCAATATTGCTGAATTATTATATGGATAAGGTGCAAACAAGCCTGCACCCTACAGACGAGAGCAATGATGTGAATATGCAGAATCTCAGAATGGCTCTGGTACCACAATATGAGTACTCACATCCTCAATATAAATATGTCTTCCGATTGGAAATACCTATGCGCATAGACTATATAATCCATAAGGACAACTTGGAAAGCGCATCGTCTGGTTCTTGGTTTTATTCTGTTTGTCCTAGCGTATATTGCAACTATAAGGTAACTTCTCGCTCGGTACTTCGCACCAACATATTCTATGCTCGCACCTTTGGGGACATTTTGGATTTCTTGAAAACACCCGTCAGATTCAATGACACCTCGCTGAAGGTTGGCTCTGGTATCTTGGCGGACAACAAGAGTTTGAACGCCTCATTGCATTACGACTATAAGATACCACTGAAAATGTGGTTCTTCAATGCAGACTTTCTATATAATCAGGAAAAGAACAACTTACTGATGAGTCAAGATGCAAGTTCTACTCTCATCACGATGTCGAAGATATATGCCCCAAATACAGGTAGAAGTTTTATGGGGCAAGTTGGTGTCACTAAATTTATAGAACCCATCAAGACAAAGATTTCCTTGAATGGTGGCTACCAATGGAAGCGACAAACGACTTTGCAGAACGACAATCAACAGAAATACACATGGAAGAGTTGGGCATTCTCCCCATATCTGACTTCACAGCCTTGCAAGTATGTGGAGTTGGCTTATAACGGAATGTTTGCCAAAACTTATCTTTCCACGAAGTATCAGAACAACAGCTATCTGAGCCAACAACACAAAGTGTCATTGAAACTCATGCCATTCGATGGCTTTACATTCGACACTTCTGCTGACATTGTAAAGAATGAATTGACGAAAGATGTGTCAAAGACAATGAGTTTGTTCGATATGGGGTTGTCATATAGGAAGAAAGCCATGAAGATTTCTTTTGACATCAGGAACATTTTGAATCAACGCCAATATGCATACACTATCTATAATTCCGTCAATACCTTCACGTATAACTATCTACTGAGGGGAAGAGAGTGTGTCTGCACTGTAAAACTAACAATGTAAACCTAACAAAACAGGTGTTGTAAAATAAAGTTTTTATTATTTCTCAACTTTGGAGAGAAATACATCCATTTATGGCAAGGTCTTTGGGAGTAACCCAAAAGGTTTCGAGTAACTCGAAACATACCTTGCTGTGTCTTTGTGGACACAATGTTTTGGCAAGAATAAAACCTAATACCATTGAAAACACTGCGGTGGTTCGCCCAAGTGGCTGGAGGCGCAAAGCCTCCAAGGAACGACTCGTTTTTCGCTATGTCCAAAGGATGAAACAAATAAATCCCGAAGAATTGGGGACATAGAATACCATTCCTCGGGATGAACAAAAATGTATTCCTGCATGTCATACGTTTTATATGTCATACGATAAACATGTAAAACGTATGACATCAATGTATATATGCTTACACTATTCTTTGCATGGATATATCTTTATCACATTACAAGTGCATTTCTATACGACAGTGAACAACCGAAGCGTCAAAGATACGACCAATTTCAACAAAAGGCATTCGTCCCTCCGTTGAGTTGTAGGACAATAGTTGTTTTCTCTTTTATTTCGTACAATCTCTTGAGGATAACTTCACGAAGTTGTGCTGCGCCAAAAGAGTGGAGACGAAAGCAAATGGCAACTATCATAGGAAAATTATACAGCGTTTGCCAAACACTAACGGGAGTTTCGTCCTTGCATTGGACTTCCGACATAGACAACATACCTTCTTTATATATGGCTCGTATCACTGAGTTGAGTTTCGGAGCGGTAACATAAAGTATATCAACCAACTCTCCCTCACTCATCCACAGTTCCTCTAAGTTGGACGGAATGGAAAGTATCCCATTTCCGTCCATAGTGATAGTTGTCCTTTTCATGCCATTCCTCCCATTACAGGCAAATGCCCCTTGATTCGACTTTCAAAGACAGAAATATCATGGTCAAGTTTGCTGCTTGTCACCTTGGCGTATATCTGTGTCGTGGTGATATTCGTGTGACCGAGAATTTTGCTAACGCTCTCTATTGGCATACCATACTCCAATGCTAAAACAGCCCAACTATGGCGGGAGACATGAAATGAAACTCGTTTCTTGATGCCACACATTACCGCTACTTTTTTGATGCGCTTGTTGATGCTGTCAAGGTTGCCAATGTTGAACAAGTGATTGCCGTTTCTGAAAGATTTGTATCTCTCAACTATCTGCATAGGAATATCCAACAGCTTGATTTGGAACGGTACGCCTGTCTTCTGACGCTTGGACACTATCCAAGGAGCACCGTTTACCATGGTGATGTTATCTTCCGTCAAGTTCTTGATGTCGATGAAAGCTATACCTGTCCAACTGCCAAAGATAAAAAGGTCTCTCGCAAATGCCATGTTGGGGTCTTCCAACTTTATCTCAGTCATGGCGGTAAGCTCGTCCAAGGTCAAGAACTCACGTTCCTTATGGTCTGGATCAACGTGGTACATGGCAAACGGATTTCTCGGTATCTTGCCGTTGTAGTGTGCCGCCGTAACGATATGTTTCAGAGGTATGGAGTAAATCCAAATGGAGGACTGCGCAAGCCCTACCACATTTTTCAAGTAAAGGCAATAGTCACGGATGAACTCCTCAGTAAGCTCATTCATGGACATATCGCTGCGCTTGTACTGATACTTGATGAACTCGGCAACGTACTTTCTCACCACAAGATACTTGTTGTAAGTGTTCTTGGCTCTGTCCTTGCCTACACGCTTGGCAAAGGCTGCGTTCTCCTTGTCGAAAGCTCTGAGCAAGGTCTCGTATTCGGTGCCTATGCCTTGATAGGCGTTTCTCACCATTTCAGCGGTAACGAACGCCTCACGGTCGGAAAGTCGTTGGTAATGCTTGGCGATTTGAGCCTTGATGTTGTCGAGCGAAAAATTCACCTCCTTGGCTTCTTTACTCTTGCCTATGGCTCTGTTGCCCTTGGCATCCCAGATAGCCTTGGTAACGCTCTGCTTACAACTGAACTGTGCGATAGTTCCGTTGATTGGCACACGTCCCATGATAGGGACAATTCCGTTTCTCTCCTTGCTTCCATTTATATAGAAGACTGTCTTGAAAGTGCATCTCATAATTCTTACTTTTTTGTTCGGTGCAAAATTAAACTATGAGAGTTGCATGGCAAAACCAAAACTTACGCAGAATGGGGAAATATGAACCGCCACCGTTAAAAATGCTTATTAGGGCGTTTCCATTGGGTAATGATTTGAAAGCGTTTCTACTTCTCTAATCTGCTTTTTCCTCATTTCCTTGTCACTGCCAACTAAAGCCAACGACTGCCACAACCACTTGAAACTCAAAACAAATGCTCTATTTTACTATTTTTTGCCTTTTTAGGCGTCCTTTTTCAGATAAAAGCAATTCTTAATATCCCTGCGCTCCGCTCTACATCGTTGAAAGTTCAGTAACATAAAAAATACCACTTTTTTCAACCTTTTTTTCCCGAATCCCTGCAAATCG
>ENA-OPWW01000690-OPWW01000690.1-human-gut-metagenome-genome-assembly--contig:-NODE-690-length-15563-cov-3.835440_pt1 | contig 15563 bp, 10 predicted proteins | sample MGYA00241513_ERZ502018 | MGnify/ENA primary metagenome ERZ502018 (study PRJEB25962, sample SAMEA2042987) | human gut metagenome | biome: human gut; feature: human-associated habitat; material: faeces...
GTATTAGATTTAAGGTTAACAAAGGTTGGAGTACAGCGGTACTCCTTTTTTTATGTCCGTACGTCAGCTTTGGGGGAGAAAAATCACCTGGTCTATGTTATCGTTTCTTGCTTATAGTTTCGTTCTTGCCCCCTTTTTATTACCTTTGTCCCGCTAAAAGAATAACGAATGATAGTTTGTATTGCCGAAAAGCCCTCTGTGGCGCGTGACATAGCCGATGTATTGGGAGCGAAAGAAAAGAAGGACGGATACATCGAAGGAAACGGATACCAGGTGACCTGGACATTCGGCCATCTTTGTACGCTGAAGGAGCCGCATGAATATACCCCTAATTGGAAGTCATGGAGCTTGGGAAGCCTCCCCATGATACCTCCCCGTTTCGGTATTAAGCTGATTAGTAATCCCACATACGAGCGCCAGTTCCATACGATAGAGAACCTCATGCAACATGCCGATATGATTATAAACTGTGGTGATGCCGGGCAGGAAGGAGAATTGATACAGCGCTGGGTGATGCAGAAAGCCGGGGCACGTTGCCCGGTGAAACGTCTTTGGATATCTTCATTGACAGAGGAAGCCATCCGTGAGGGCTTTGCCAAGCTGCGCGATGCGTCGGATTTCCAGCCTTTGTACGAAGCAGGCTTGTCGCGTGCCATTGGCGACTGGCTGCTCGGGATGAATGCCACCCGCCTCTACACCATGAAGTATGGGCAGAACCGGCAGGTACTTTCTATCGGCCGTGTGCAGACGCCGACACTGGCGCTGATTGTAAACCGTCAGTTGGAAATACAGAATTTTGTTCCCAAGCAATACTGGGAGCTGAAGACCGTCTATCGAGATACCACTTTCTCCGCCATCCTCCGGAAAAGTGAGGAGGAACTGGTATTGGAAGCCGAGAAGCAGAAAGAGGCTATAGCTGCCGGGAAGAAACCTAAAAAAGAAGAAGAGAATCGGGGTATCGACCCCATTACCGACCGCGAACGTGGGCTTGCTTTATTGGACCAGATTAAGAATTCTCCTTTTACCGTGACGGATGTCACCAAGAAAGAGGGGAGGGAGGCGCCACTCCGCTTGTTTGACTTGACTTCTTTACAAGTGGAATGTAACAAGAAGTTTGCCTATTCCGCTGATGAGACGCTGAAAATCATCCAGTCTTTGTATGAGAAGAAAGTGGCTACCTATCCACGTGTAGACACTACCTATTTGAGTGATGACATCTATCCCAAATGCCCCGGCATCTTGAAAGGTCTGCGTGATTACGAGACATTTACAGCCCCTTTGACAGGAACTGCATTGTTGAAGTCCAAAAAGGTTTTCGATAACTCGAAGGTAACAGACCACCACGCCATTATTCCTACCGGCCAGCATCCGCAGAATCTGACGGATATGGAGCGTCGCGTATTCGATTTGATAGCACGCCGTTTCATTGCTGTATTCTATCCCGATTGTAAGTTTGCCACTACCACCGTATTGGGCGAGGTAGAGAGCATAGAGTTCAAGGCCACCGGCAAGCAGATTCTGGAACCGGGTTGGCGTGTTATCTTCGGCACCCCCTCGGCACAATCGCAGGAGGAGAAAGAGGAGAAGGGAGAAGAGGAGAATGTGCTTCCGGCTTTTGTGAAAGGAGAAAGCGGACCGCACGTCCCCGATTTGTATGAGAAGTGGACGCAGCCGCCCCGGCCTTATACGGAAGCCACCCTGCTGCGTGCTATGGAAACGGCGGGCAAGCTGGTGGATAACGACGAACTGCGTGATGCGCTGAAGGAAAACGGTATCGGTCGTCCATCTACCCGTGCAGCCATCATCGAGACGCTGTTCAAGCGAAACTATATCCGCAAGGAAAAGAAGAATCTGATAGCCACCCCTACCGGTGTGGAGCTGATACAGATTATCCATGAGGAGCTGTTGAAGTCGGCGGAACTGACCGGTATCTGGGAGAAAAAGCTACGTGAGATAGAAAGGCGGACATATAATGCCGGACAATTCTTGGAAGAATTGAAGCAGATGGTATCGGAAGTCGTGATGAGTGTACTTTCTGATAACAGCAACCGCCACATCACCATCCAAGCGCCTGCTCCCGAAAAGGGCAGTAAGGCTTCTGCCAAGACAGAGGCTGCCGATAAGCCGAAAAAGGAGCCGAAGAAAAGAACACCGAGAGAGTCTGCCGCCGCAGGTAAAAAGACGGAGCAGGCTTCGGGCGCTGTGGCAGCTTCAAGTACGGAGGCTTCCGTACAAGCTGACGATTTCGTCGGTCAGCCTTGTCCGCTTTGCGGAAAAGGTACCGTTATCAAGGGGAAAACGGCTTACGGTTGTTCTGAATGGAAATCCGGATGCACATTCCGCAAGCCGTTTGAATAAGGGTAATCACATTAAATAATTCTCTCCGCCATGTATTTCCAGAGGGGAGCAGCCATCAGCGCCTGGCGGATGCTTCCTTGCTGCAGCAATTCCTTGACCTCTTGCAAGGAAAGCAGGTGTACGGTCAGGTTTTCCGTATCTTCCAACTGTTGCTCGGAGATTTTCTCCACGTCCGTAGCCAGGAAACAGTAGGTAATGTTGGTGTGGGTACTTGGATTGGGAGAGATTTGCATGAACTCTTCCCATACTCCGTTTCCATAGCCGGTTTCTTCCAAAAGTTCCCGTTGTGCGGAAACCATCGGAGAGCCGTCCTCTTCTTCGCATACCCCTGCACAGAGCTCATAGGACGTTTCTTGTATGCCATGCCGGTATTGGCGGATAAAGACAAATTGTCCATCACGGGTGATGGCAATGGTATTCACCCAGTTGGGATATTCCAATATATAATAGGAGGGGATGTGGTTGCCGTTGGGCAGCACTACATGGTCCTTACGCACAGTGAGCCACGGAGCCCGATGAAGGTATTCGCTGGATAAGACGGTCCAGGTGTCTTTTGATTTTTCCATAATGGTAAAATTAACTATATTTTAAACAGCATCCCTCCGATATTATCTGTCGTGGCTCCCGTCACCGAGGCGAGGCATCCGGGTGTGTCCGCCATATAGAGGGCACCCAGGAAAGCAAAGATTAGGGCTTCCTTGTATTCTATGATTTGCCGGCTGGGAATCACGATTTCACACGGACACAAGGCGTCGATACGTTCTATGAGGAACTTGTTGAATGCACCTCCGCCGGTAATCAGCAGTTTTCCGTTACCATCGGGCAAGGGGCGGGCGGTGATGATGCGTGATATTTGCCAGGCGGCATGCTCGTAAAAGGTACGTAGCATATTCTCCATACTCAAGCCATAACGCTCGAGCATGGGATATACCAGCGTTTCCACCCACTCCCGTCCCAATGACTTCGGTCCGGACTGATGGTAGAAATCCATTCCGTTCAGTTCGTCCAGCAGTTCTTGGCAGATGTTGCCTTGCCGTGCTATCTCGCCGTCACGGTCAAATTCCAATCCTATTTGCCGGCAGTAATGGTTGATGACGTAATTCACCGGACTGATGTCAAAAGCGATGCGCCGCCCGTCCTGCTCGAATGAGATGTTGGAGAAACCGCCGATATTCAAACAGAAGTCGTAGTCGGCAAAAAGCAACCGGTCGCCAATAGGTACGAGTGGAGCGCCCTGCCCACCCAGCATGATGTCCAGCCGCCGGAAATCCGAAACGGTAGGTATACGGGTTTCAGCGGCAATGGCGGCTCCGTCACCTATTTGGTACATGATTCTCTTTTGAGGCTCATGGAAGATGGTATGCCCGTGGGAGGCGATAATATCGGGGTGGACTCCAAATTCTTGCATGAACTCGTTGACACGTTCACCGAGAAACTTTCCATAGGAGCTGTGGAAAGTGATGAACTCCAAAGCACTCATTGTCTGTGCACCGGTACCCAATATCTGCTTCATGGCGTCGGGGTAGCTATAGCCTTTTGCACAGTCTATGTGGAAAGACCATTTTCCGGCTTGCTGCCGGAAAGTGCAACAACATACGTCCAGCCCGTCAAGGGAAGTGCCGGACATCAGGCCGATGGCTTGAATTTGGAAGTCTTTCATCCTGATTTTCTTGTTTTATTTATAATTGAGGTAGAATTCGACAACAGCTTCTATTCCTTTACGGAAGATGTCCAACGGTATATTCTCATTAGGTGAGTGGATGGCGTTGGATTCGAGCCCGAAGCCCATCAGAACGGTTTTGATGCCTAGTACTTGCTCGAAAGTGGAGATGATGGGGATACTTCCACCCCGACGCACTGCCAGCGGTTTCTTTCCAAAAGCTTTTTCAAAACCTTTTTCGGCGGCTTGGTAGGCGGGTAGGGTGATGGGGCATACATATCCTTGGCCTCCATGCATCGGAGTGACTTTTACCTGTACTGAATCCGGCGCTATGTCCAGAATGTAGTCGGCAAAGAGCCGGGATATCTTGTGGTGGTCCTGGTGGGGAACCAACCGGCAGGATACCTTGGCGTATGCCTTGGATGGGAGCACGGTCTTGGACCCTTCACCCGTATATCCGCCCCAGATGCCGCATACGTCGAAAGACGGACGGCAACTGTTACGTTCCAGCGTACTGTAACCTTTCTCTCCGAAAAGTGCTTTTACATGGATAGCCTTTTTGTATTTCTCTTCGTCGAAAGGAATGCGGGCTATCATGTCGCGCTCGGTTTGGGGAACTTCTTCCACATCGTCATAGAAGCCCGGTACGGTGATACGTCCCTCTGCGTCCGTCACTTGGCTGATTATCTGGCAAAGTACATTGATGGGGTTGGCAACAGCACCGCCGAAGTGACCGCTGTGTAGGTCGCGGTTGGGGCCGGTCACTTCTATTTCCCAATAGGCCAGTCCGCGCAGTCCGGTGGTCAGTGAAGGCAGGTCTGCACCAAGCATGCTGGTGTCCGAAACCAGAATGACGTCTGCTTTCAGCAACTCTTTGTGCTCCTGGCAGAAGCTTTCTAAGCTGGGCGAACCGATTTCTTCTTCTCCTTCGAAGATGAATTTTACGTTGGTTTGCAGCAGTTCGTTGCGTACGAGGTATTCAAACGCTTTCACTTGTATGAAAGATTGCCCTTTGTCATCATCAGCACCACGTGCCCAGATATGTTCGTCGCGTATTTCCGGTTCAAAGGGGTCGCTTTTCCAAAGTTCGAGAGGTTCGGCTGGCATCACGTCGTAGTGGGCATATACCAATACGGTCTTGGCGTCCGGGTCTACGATTTTCTGTCCAAAAACAATCGGGTTACCTTTGGAGGGCATTACGAGGGCTTCATCCGCTCCGGCTTCGAGCAGCAACTGTGCCCAGCGTTCGGCGCAGGCAAGCATATCGTCGTGATGCTCGGGTTTGGCACTGATGCTTGGAATGCGAATGAGGCTGAACAAGTCTTCCAGCATTTTAGGCTCGTTCTCGGTGATGTATTTCTTTATTTCCATGGGTGAATATTATAGTTGTGTTGTTCTGTCAATCAGGTAATAATCCAACAATGTCATTGCTGTCATTGCTTCCACGATGGGTACTGCGCGTGGCAATACACACGGGTCATGGCGTCCTCGGGCTTTCAGGGTGGTGTCTACACCGTCAATGTTCACGGTGTGTTGCTCCATCAGTACGGTTGCCACGGGTTTGAAGGCTACACGGAAATAGATGTCTTGCCCGTTACTGATTCCACCTTGTATACCGCCCGAATGATTGGTGCGGGTCTCGATACGTCCGTTATTGTTGTAGAACACATCATTCTGCTCCGAGCCTTTCTGCTTTAATCCCTTGAAACCGTCTCCATACTCGAATGCTTTTGCTGCATTGATGCTGAGCATGGCTGCTCCAAGTGCTGCATGGAGCTTGCCGAATACGGGTTGTCCCAGTCCGATGGGGCATCCTTTGACGACACAAGTCACCACTCCTCCGATGGTATCTCCTTCTCCCTTTATCTTGAAGATGAGTTCTTCCATTTCTTTTGCCTTCGCCGGGTCGGGGCAGCGGACCGGATTGGTCTCTATCAGGTCGAGGTCGTATGCGGTATAATTTTCTTCAAGGCGGATAGGACCTACTTGTGAAGTGTACGCCGTGATGTGTATACCCAGCTGCTTCAGCGCCAATTTGGCCAGGGCACCCGCTACTACACGCGAGATTGTTTCACGGGCTGATGAACGTCCGCCTCCGCGGTGGTCGCGGATGCCATATTTCACTTTATAAGTATAGTCGGCATGTGACGGTCGGTAGACTTCTTTCAGATTATTGTAATCGTCAGAATGTTGGTTTTGGTTCCATACAATGAATCCTATGGGGCAGCCTGTGGATTTTCCTTCGAAGATGCCGGAGAGGAACTCCACTTTATCACCTTCTTTCCGGGCGGTAGTGATACGTGACTGTCCGGGGCGGCGTCGGTCGAGCTCTGCCTGGACGAAATCCATATCAATGACTATTCCTGCAGGGAATCCGTCTATCACTCCTCCCACGCCCTTACCGTGCGATTCCCCAAAACTGGTAAGACGGAGAATATTTCCAAATGAGTTGAACATATCAAATGCTTTAAAGGTTTATATATGAGGTTAATGTGCCAATACGCTTTATAAGAAATGCTTTTGACTTTATAAAGATAACAACTTTTTTTCATAAAACGTTTAAGGAAATAAGATAAAAAGTCTTTTCCGCATAAAGTTGCCTGCCTTTGCCAGAGTTTGGTCAATGGCTTGTTCTTTATAAAAATGGCTTACTCTTTATGAAATCTGCATCCGAATTTCACTCGTAATGATGAAAAAAGGAACATTTATTTTTTAGAAAAGACCTTGTACTGTAACCTTAAAAAGTGTTACTTTGCACCTTTGATTTAAAATGGGAAATTAATAGCTCCCTTGGGAAGCTTTTTATTAACTAAACAAGTACTCAAAAAAGTATGAAAAAGAATTTATTTTATTTATTTGCATTGATCTGTTCAATGAGTTTATTCACGGCTTGTAGTGATGATGACGATGACAAGGTAGTATGTCCTGTGCCGCAAACAGAGTTTACAGTTGCAACAGGTTTGAACTTGACTTATAACGGTGGATCAATGTTGGGAAAGAAAGTAACTTTTACTCCGGATGCTTCTGATGCAACCAAGGCTACTTTGGTATTGGCTGGCAATTTGGATCTTTCCGGTATTCTTACACGTGAAGCGGCTTCCGGTTCTTTTGGTGCAGGCGTATTCCCTGGTTCTCCGGTTGTAACCCTTCCGGTTACTTTGAATATACAAGGTGATGAATGTTCGTTTTCCGGCACAAGTGAGACCGATTATTGTACTTTTGACTATGCAGGAAAGGTTACTGCTTCTTCCTTGAAATTAGATTTAACTAATGTCGCATTGAAAAATTCCGCTTTATCCGGAACAACTTGGGTTCCTACACCCCTTAATTCTGATTATACGGAAGAACCGATTCATTTGATTTGGGAATCCAATAAGAATGTAGAGGTAATGCCTGGCTGGGAGCTACCGATTCAAACAATTTTGACGTTAGCTCTTCGTATGCCTTTAATTGACGCAGGTGGTGATGATAAAGTGAATGTAGAGGATATGTTGTGTAGTGTGTTGCATGATATTACTTTGGGTGTTGACGGTAATATTTCAGCTTCTTATGTTGATGCCGCTCAGGGAGGTACCTCTGTTGTTAAGACTCCTGCGAATGTTGCACAATATGTAGTTCTCAGTGATACCCAAATGAAGGTATATTTGAATCTGGATGCCATCATTGCCAATGTAAAACGTCTGGGCAGTTCTACCAAGGCTATAGATATGAGTGAAATTTTGTCTCAGGCTGTTACGTCTTTGCTTCCTTTGGTAACTGACGGTGTGCCTTTGACTTACGAAAAGAACGAAGGTAAATTAAAGGTTTATTTGAATACGGATTTGTTATTGCCTTTGATGAAAAATATAGTTGCTCCTTTATTCTCGGATGAGGAGTTTGTAAATATGCTTATCGAAGCAATGAAAGCTGATCCTGATTTTGGAAGTATGGCCGGTATGGCAGAAGGTATGTTGAAGGGTTTACCTGAAATAATTAATGAAACAACTCGTTTGGAAGTTGGTTTGAACTTGACTGCCGCTAAATAACTTTTTTTTCGATATGGAATTTTCCCTCCTTTGTCTCCTGATTTTCAGGTTATAGAGGAGGGATTTTTGTTTGTTTTTTCCTACATTTGCATGATAAATAATCAAATTGTAGAAATGATATGACAGAAACGGAAAGACGACAGATTATTGCTTTGGTTAAATCTGAAGTAATTCCTGCCATTGGTTGTACAGAACCTATAGCTGTGGCATTGTGTGTAGCAAAGGCTGCGGAAGTGCTGAATAAGCGTCCCGAAAAGATAACTGTATTGCTGAGTGCCAATATTCTGAAAAATGCAATGGGAGTGGGTATTCCAGGTACGGGGATGATTGGATTACCGATTGCTGTGGCGCTTGGCGCCTTAATAGGCAAGTCGGTATATCAATTGGAGGTTTTGAAAGACAGTACCCCTGATGCAGTGGAGGCAGGAAAGCGTTTCATAGAAGAAAAGCGTATCCATATATCCTTAAAAGACGATATAGAAGAGAAACTTTATATAGAAGTCTGCTGTGAAGCCGATACGGACAAGGCAACCGCCATTATTGCTGGTGGACATACTTGCTTTACTTATATAACGCACAACGGGGATATCCTGCTGGACAAACAAACCGCTTCTTGCATCGAAGAGGAGGAGGATGTATTGGACTTGACTTTACGCAAAGTGTATGACTTCGCCATGACAACCCCATTAGACGACATTCGTTTTATTCTTGATACGGCACGACTGAACAAGACTGCCGCCGAACGTTCCTTCGAAGGTGAATATGGTCATGGACTGGGTAAAATCCTACGTGGCACTTACGAACACCGGATTATGGGCGACAGTGTCTTCTCTCATATCCTTTCTTACACTTCGGGAGCATGTGATGCCCGTATGGCCGGTGCCATGATTCCGGTGATGAGCAATTCCGGCAGTGGCAATCAAGGGATATCCGCTACCCTTCCCGTACTGGTCTATGCCGAAGAAAATGGAAAATCGGAAGAAGAATTGATTCGTGCCTTGATGTTGAGCCATTTAACAGTAATCTATATCAAGCAGAGTTTGGGACGCTTATCTGCCTTATGCGGTTGTGTGGTTGCTGCTACGGGTTCCAGTTGCGGTATAACTTGGCTAATGGGAGGAACTTATGAACAGGTGGCATATGCTGTGCAGAACATGATTGCCAATCTTACCGGAATGATTTGTGATGGTGCCAAACCCAGTTGTGCATTGAAAGTAACTACCGGAGTTTCAACCGCAGTGCTTTCAGCCATCATGGCCATGGAAAACCGTTGTGTGACTTCCGTAGAAGGTATTATTGATGAGGATGTGGATCAGAGTATCCGTAATCTGACAAAAATCGGTTCTAAAGGAATGAATGAAACGGATAAATTGGTATTGGAGATAATGACAAGTAAATAATATAGAATTTGAAAATTAAAGAATTAAAAATTAAAGAATTACCATGCGGCATGCTTAATACTGTGTAGTCTGATTCTTTAATTTTTAATTCTTTAATTTTTAATTCTTTAGTGGCAGCATCCGCCTCCACATTCATGGTCGCCGCATCCGTCGCCACAGTCACCACAACCGCAGCTGCCGCAACCGCCACCCATCATACGGGCAACTTCAGCAAGCTCTTCGTTCGTAGCCGGACGGCTTTCCACCACTTCTCCGGTAAAGTTCAAATCACAACCTGCGAGTGGATGATTCATGTCCATTACAACTACGTCTTCCTTTACTTCTACTACACTTCCATTGATGCGTTGACCTTCAGAAGTCATCAAGGGGATGACGGCGCCTTCCACTACACGGTCGCTGTCGAATTCTCCTTCTATCATGAAGATTTCTTTGGGGAGGTCAATAACATGGTCGTCGTCATATTCACCATAAGCTTCTGATGCCGGAATGGTAAAGTCGAATTTATCGCCTATCTGCAAGTCTTTTATCTGGGCTTCAAAGGGTTCGAGTGTCATTCCCAGACCTGAGATAAACTGAAAAGGATGCTCTACGGGTGCTTCTTCTTCGAAATCTTTTTCTCCGTTTTCGATTGAGTACAGCTTATATGCTACGGTGATGTACTTGTTTTCTACTGTTTCCATTAATTTTCTATCTTTATTTAATTAGTAAATACTTTTTTTTGAGTATTTGAAGAGACAAAGATACGAATTATTTGTTTCGGGATGTAGAGAGCCTTTGGTAATTTTCAGATTATTAAATGGTTTCAATGATTGGCAATACATTTACATTGGCTGTCTGAATGGTTCTATTTAGAACTGTTAAGTGATAAAATAGGATTTTAGGGCGATATTTTCTTACGATTATTCATATTTATCTTATTTTTTTCTTCAATTTGTTTGGAGATTATAAAAAAGCCCTTACCTTTGCAGCACGTTTGAAACAAAAAAGAAGAATTAAGTTATGAATTTACATACATCTATTAACCTGGCAGTCCTGCATATTATTCGCGTCGTGGTGGTGGCATCAAGAGCGTGAGAAAGGTTATGTATGTATTCGTACGTTAGAAGATAATTTATTAAGCCTTTCTCACTATAGTGGGAGAGGCTTTTTCATTAAAAGGAGATTTGAAAATGAAGCATCAGTTACGCAGCTCGTTCAGCACACAAGGTCGCCGCATGGCGGGAGCCCGTGCATTGTGGACGGCGAATGGTATGAAGAAGGAACAGATGGGTAAGCCCATTATCGCTATAGTCAATTCATTTACACAATTCGTCCCCGGGCATGTACATCTGCACGAAATAGGCCAGTTTGTAAAGGAAGAGATTGAAAAACTGGGGTGTTTTGCTGCGGAGTTCAATACGATTGCCATTGACGACGGTATCGCTATGGGACACGACGGTATGCTTTATTCCCTGCCTTCAAGAGATATCATTGCCGATAGTGTGGAGTATATGGTAAATGCCCATAAGGCGGATGCTATGGTTTGCATCAGTAACTGTGACAAGATTACTCCGGGGATGCTGATGGCGGCTATGAGACTGAATATACCGACTGTGTTTGTTTCAGGCGGTCCGATGGAAGCCGGGGAATGGAACGGACAGCATTTGGATTTGATTGATGCCATGATTAAATCTGCTGATGAAAGTGTGGGCGATAAAGAGGTGGCACAGATTGAGCAACATGCCTGCCCCACTTGCGGATGCTGCTCAGGCATGTTTACCGCTAATTCCATGAATTGCCTGAATGAAGCGATTGGATTGGCACTGCCCGGTAACGGCACGATTGTAGCCACTCACGAAAATCGCAAGAAACTATTTGAGGATGCAGCCAAGTTGATTGTAGAGAATGCCTTTAGATATTATGAAGAAGGGGATGAGAGCGTACTCCCGCGAAGTATTGCTACCCGCGAGGCATTTTTGAATGCCATGACGCTGGATATTGCGATGGGCGGTTCCACTAATACGGTACTTCATTTGTTGGCTGTGGCTCACGAAGCCGGAGCGGATTTTAAGATGGACGACATTGACATGCTCTCCCGCAAGACCCCCTGCTTATGCAAGGTGGCTCCCAATACCCAAAAGTATCATGTACAAGACGTTAACCGTGCCGGTGGCATCATTGCCATCATGGATGAGCTTGCCAAGGGCGGATTGGTCGATACGAATGTCCGCCGTGTGGATGGAATGACGTTGGCAGAGGCAATCGACCGGTATAGTATTACCAGCTCTAATGTATGTAAAGAGGCAATCAAGAAATACTCCAGTGCGGCAGCCGGAAAGTTCAATCTGGTACTTGGTTCACAAAATGCGTCTTATAAGGAACTCGACACGGACCGTGCGACCGGTTGTATCCGTGATTTGGAACATGCATACAGCAAGGATGGCGGTCTGGCAGTTTTGAAGGGAAATATAGCTCAGGACGGTTGCGTTGTCAAGACTGCCGGTGTAGACGAGAGTATCTGGAAATTTACGGGGCCGGCGAAAGTCTTCGACTCACAAGATGCGGCTTGTGACGGTATTCTGGCTGGAAAGGTGGTCAGTGGAGACGTCGTCGTCATCACTCACGAAGGGCCGAAAGGTGGACCGGGTATGCAAGAGATGCTTTATCCTACTTCTTATATCAAATCCCGCCATCTGGGTAAGGAGTGTGCATTGATTACCGACGGGCGTTTCAGTGGTGGTACTTCCGGACTAAGTATCGGACATGTTTCTCCCGAAGCGGCTGCCGGTGGTAATATCGGCAAGATTAAGGATGGGGACATTATCGAAATTGATATACCGAACCGTTCTATCAATGTGAAGTTGACGGATGAAGAGCTTGCAGCACGCCCTATGACTCCGGTAACCCGCAACCGTGAAGTCTCCAAAGCATTGAAAGCATATGCCAGTATGGTGAGTTCCGCTGACAAAGGGGCTGTGAGGCTGATTGATTAAAAGCCCCCCTTTCCGAAAGCGAGGGGAGGAAAGAATGAAACAAATTTTTCAAGCTACTATTGAGCTTTTAAATATAATGAATAGATAAAGTATGGCTGATAATAATAAAAAGAGTAACTTTTCCTCCCTCTCCCAAGGAGAGGGTCGGGGTGAGGCTCTAATAACAGGCGCAGAAGCATTGATGCGCTCTCTGGAGCATCAGGGAGTAAAGACCATTTTCGGTTATCCGGGTGGCAGCATCATGCCGGTATTTGATGCCTTGTACGATCACCGGAAGAATTTGAATCATATCCTGGTTCGCCACGAACAGGGGGCTACTCATGCCGCACAAGGCTTTGCACGTGTGTCGGGCGAGGTCGGCGTATGTCTGGTTACCAGCGGTCCGGGCGCTACGAATACCATTACAGGTATTGCAGATGCCATGATAGACAGCACACCGGTTGTTGTCATTGCCGGACAGGTGGCTACGGGATTTCTCGGAACGGATGCCTTTCAGGAAGTGGATTTGGTAGGCATTACGCAACCTATCACGAAGTGGAGTTACCAGATTCGCCGTGCGGAAGATGTGGCATGGGCGGTGGCCCGCGCTTTCTATATCGCACGGAGCGGACGTCCCGGTCCGGTGGTACTGGATTTTGCCAAGAACGCCCAGGTGGATAAGACGGAATACACGCCTGTCGAAGTGGATTATGTACGCAGCTATCTGCCTGTGCCCGAAATGGAACCGGAAGCCATACAACAAGCCGCCGAACTGATAAATGCGGCGGAGCGTCCGTTGGTATTGGTGGGGCAGGGCGTGGAACTCGGCAATGCGCAGAACGAATTGCGTGCTTTCATCGAAAAGGCGGATATACCTGCGGGATGTACGCTGCTGGGGCTTTCCGCATTGCCTACGGCTCATCCTCTGAACAAAGGCATGCTGGGTATGCACGGCAATCTGGGACCGAATATCAATACCAATAAATGCGATGTGCTGATTGCAGTGGGTATGCGCTTTGACGACCGTGTTACGGGCAAGCTGGCTACGTATGCGTCGCAGGCAAAAATAATCCATTTCGACATCGACCCGGCGGAGATAGACAAGAACGTAAAGACGGATGTGGCCGTATTGGGCAACTGTAAGGAGACTCTTGCCGCAGTAACCGAATTGCTGAAACCTGCCGGACATAAAGAGTGGCTGGATAGCTTCCTGCCCTACGAGCAGATGGAAGAGGAGAAGGTTATCCGTCCCGAACTGCATCCGGCAGGAGATAAGTTGAGCATGGGTGAAGTGGTGCGTGCCGTCAGCGAGGCTACGGACAATGAGGCTGTTTTGGTAACGGATGTAGGTCAGAACCAGATGATGTCCGCCCGTTACTTTAAGTATAGCAAGGAACGCAGCATCGTCACTTCCGGTGGCTTGGGCACAATGGGATTCGGTCTTCCTGCCGCTATCGGCGCTACTTTCGGTCGCCCCGACCGCACGGTTTGCGTCTTTATGGGTGACGGCGGTTTGCAGATGAACCTGCAGGAGCTGGGTACGGTAATGGAACAGAAAGCGCCCGTCAAGATGATTTTGCTGAACAATAACTTCCTCGGTAATGTTCGTCAATGGCAGGCCATGTTCTTCAATCGCCGCTATTCGTTCACTCCGATGATGAATCCCGACTATATGAAGATTGCTTCCGCCTACGAAATTCCGGCACGTCGGGTATTTACCCGCGAGGAATTGGCGAAAGCCATCGGTGAGATGATTGCAACAGACGGCCCGTTCCTGCTGGAAGCTTGCGTAGAGGAGGAAGGAAATGTGATGCCGATGACACCGCCGGGCGGTTCGGTGAACCAGATATTGCTGGAATGTTAGAGAATTATGAATTATAATTAAACCAACGTGGACAAGACATTATATACAATCATCGTTCATTCGGAAAACTTTGCCGGTTTGCTGAATCAGGTGACGGCTGTATTTACCCGCCGGCAAATCAATATCGAGAGTTTGAACGTTTCGGCATCCTCTATCAAGGGGGTACATAAATATACCATTACAGCCTGGACGGATAAGGATACTATCGAGAAGGTGACGAAGCAAATCACCAAAAAGATAGATGTGCTGCAGGCACACTATTTTACGGACGATGAAATCTACCAGCATGAGATTGCGCTGTATAAGATAACGACCCCCATACTGGAAGAGAAACCGGAAGTGTCCAAAATCATCCGTAAATACAACGCGCGCATCGTGGAGGTGAACTCCGTGTTCTCCATTGTAGAAAAGAACGGCATGAGCGAGGAGATAACCAACCTCTATGAAGAGCTGAGTGCTTTGGAGTGCGTACTCCAATTTGTACGTTCCGGCCGCGTGGCCATCACGACAAGCTGTTTTGAACGCGTAAACGAATATCTGGCGGACCGTGAAGCAAAATACCGCCGGAGTAAAGAACAAGAAGGACTATGAGTGAGAATAATAAGATAGGAACTTATAAGTTTGTAGCCGAACCGTTCCATGTGGACTTTACCGGCCGCCTGACAATGGGTGTGCTTGGCAACCATCTGCTGAACTGTGCAGGGTTTCATGCCACGGAACGCGGTTTCGGTATTGCTACCTTGAATGAGGACAATTATACGTGGGTGCTTTCCCGCCTGGCTGTCGAGTTGGATGAAATGCCGTATCAATACGAGGATTTTTCTATCCGGACGTGGGTGGAAAACGTGTACCGTCTCTTCACCGACCGTAACTTTGCCATTATCGACAAAGACGGAATGAAGATAGGGTATGCCCGTTCCGTATGGGCGATGATTAGTCTCAATACCCGTAAACCCGCCGACCTGCTGGCTTTGCATGGCGGCAGTATCGTGGATTATGTGTGCGACGAGCCTTGCCCCATCGAGAAGCCCTCGCGTATAAAAGTGACTTCTACGGAACCGGCTTCTTCCCTGAATGCCAAATATAGCGATATTGATATTAACGGACATGTGAACAGCATTCGCTATATCGAGCATATTCTTGATTTGTTTCCGATAGAGTTGTATAAGGAGAGCCGCATCCGCCGTTTCGAAATGGCATATGTGGCGGAGAGTTATTACGGTGACGAGCTTACCTTTTATAAGGACTATGTAGGAAACGGCACGTATGATATAGAAGTAAGAAAGAATGGCGGCGAAGCGGTTT
>ENA-OPWW01000694-OPWW01000694.1-human-gut-metagenome-genome-assembly--contig:-NODE-694-length-15487-cov-1.932996_pt1 | contig 15487 bp, 12 predicted proteins | sample MGYA00241513_ERZ502018 | MGnify/ENA primary metagenome ERZ502018 (study PRJEB25962, sample SAMEA2042987) | human gut metagenome | biome: human gut; feature: human-associated habitat; material: faeces...
CACTACAATCTCTACAGTGGTTTTACCCACTACAGAAATTATAGAGCCAAATTTAAAAGTCTGATTTAGTCACTCCCACTAATGATTTCTTACCTCTGACCATTTTTTAAGTAGGGCCTTCATTTTCAAGCGAGAAACCGGACATGAATCACCATTCTCAAAATAAATCATCAGTTGCGTCTTATCAATACGGGCAATATTATCCAGATTAACTAAAAAGGAGCGGTGACATGAAAAGAGTATTTTATTCACCGAAGTAATATCTCCAAGATTAGCATAAAACTCCAGGCGCTCTGTTTTAGTAATTAACATTACCTTATGAGGAGTTGCAGCTGTCGCAAAATAATAAATATCTCGCATCGGAACTTGTATTCTAGACTGAGCAGTTTCAAACACAAACATCTCATCATCGTCCACATCTCCAATTTTTTGATTTACAAAAGTCAAGGTTTGTTTCAATTGTTGTTTGAATTCCACATTAGAGACTGTCTTTTCAATAAAATCAAGTGCGGAAACCTTATACTTAAAACTAATTGGAGCAAATTCTGAGTGAGTTGTTACAAAAATAATAACCGCATTAGCATCTTGTTGACGAATTTCAGAGGCAACTTCTAACCCCTTCTTTCGATTGCCATCAATATCAATATCCAAAAGAAAAATCTGATGGTTCCCCTTCTCGTTGATGCTGGACAATAGTTTATGTGGTTTAGAAAAAACTTCAAGTTTTCGTACAGAAAACGCACCCTCTGAAACCAATTCTCTGATGATATCACTAATACGTGTTTGTTGCATCAAATCATCTTCTAAAATATATATATTCATATTAGGGCCTCATTTCTAGTATTTGCATCATTTTATGTTTCTGACTTCGAACAGAGAAGGATGTATTCGGATAACGTTCCAAGATATCTTGAACAGCATTTATACCTGCGTCCCCCCCATTGATAGGAATTTGAGATGCCATCATTGAAAGTAAAGCTTTTTCATCTGAAATTGCACTTTCAACAATAAAACTCTGGCAGCCCTCTTCATCAAAATAGGCAATACTAATAAAGCCCTCGTGGGCTTTGCGAGCACCATCAATAGCATTATTCATAAGATGACCTAAAACAACTGCTAAATCTAAGTCAGTTAGATAGCTATGAATCACTGGATCAGGAATTTCTGCATGAATGTTGAGTTGATACATCTGAGCTTCATGATACTTTGATGAAAGTAGACTATGAATACTTGAGTTTTGGATATTATCCAAATCTGTGACCTGAGTCGAAAAGCTGTGCTGATCTCGATTGACATAAAGATCAACTAAATCTTTTTTGTAAGAACGAATATCTCCTGTTCTTTCGATATCTCTCAGATTATTAAGCAGAAAATTATAGTTAGAGCGAACATGCATCAAGTCTCTATACAAACCTTCTACCCTAGTATTCTCACGCTTCAAATCATCAAGATAGTTGGCTTGCTTCATCGCCAAATCCTGCTCTATTTTTTCCTTAGCAAACTGGTTCACAGCTCCTAATACAAAGAGGAGTAAGTAGAGATATCCCATTACCAATGGTACACGAAACCTACTCTCAAGATGTAACTCTGGAAAATAAGTATCAAATGTCGACACCAAAAAGATAACTAAATAATAAAGCAAAAGAAGCATGTTGACCAAACCCAGACGGTTCTTTTTTTCTTGTTGGGCAGCAACTTTCAATATATCTGTAAAATCTAGACGTAAAATAAAATCTACTATTCTAACCGTCAACATGACGAAGGAAAGTGGTACCATAGACCACCAAATATTAGTGTTTAAAGTATCAACAGTTATGCCAAGTATCGGCGGAAAGAAGAAAGTAGCCAAAAAACGTCTTGCCAAATCGACTAGTACCACTGGGTAAAAACCTAGAAAAAAGCGCTCTACAGAAGTGACACTTTTATTCAGTTGGTAGCTAAATGTCAATGTTACAATGGCTACTAAGGGAGGTACTATGCCTATATAGCGTCCAATGAGTTGTCCCCAAATGCATAGAGCAACATCAAATAACAAATAAAGTATACGATTTTTAAGATTAGTGTTTTGTCCACCAATACGTAAATAGATATCCCAAATAATGACAAACATCAAAATTTGAAAAATGACGTTACCTAGCATAGCTACCTTCCTCCTTCCTACAATTATGGTATTACCGTGACAATTTGATAGGTTTTAAATAATTCTTTTTTATTTGTTAAACCGATACCGTTTGACCAGCAAAACTGAGCAAAATCACGACTAATAGTCAGACTATCGTCGAGCTTCGGATCAGCTTCCTGGTTAGTATTTTCAAGAATAAAGCTGAGATTGCCATCCTCATTCTGTTGAATAAGGAAACCAATATCTGTCTCCGGCTCCTTGGCCCAAAGTTTTTCAGCTAAGTTCATGCAACGTTCTAAAACTCTAATAAGAACTGCAACATTTAAATTATTAGGATAAGCATCAACATTGACATCCAACCTAACTGTGACACCTTTTTGTTCCAAAGGAATAACTTGGTTTACAATCCAACTTCTTAATACCGGATAAGGAATCTCGAACAAAGGAGCCAACTTATCATTTAAATCCAAATTATCAAGTTTAAGATGGTTCAAATGCTCATGATAAACGGATAAAACCTCTGACAATTGATTTTTAGCCAGAGGAGTCTCAAGAGCTACCAAAAGACTCTCAAAATCTTTTTCAATAGGTTTTACTTTTGTAAAAAGATCCTCAATATGCTTATTATAGACTTCCAAGTTATAGACATAGGTCTCCACAGCTTCCTTACTACGTTCTCTGACAAATTTATGAGAATAGCGGTTCAAGGTTGTTACCATTAGGAGATAAACTGCCATCGCAATAAAAATTGGCCCTCCCACATCACTACCTGTTGATACCAAAAGAGTACTACAAATAATGTAGAGTGCAAAGGTCAAATCAACCGCAATCAATAAACGCTCACGACCATGGGAATAAATCAGCTCCTTAATCTTGTCAATATCTGAACTTGATAGATAATTGACATAGAGAAAAAAAGGATAAATCATCACATAAGATAGCAAATTTAGGAAGAAATTTTCTTGAATCTCAACCAAGCTCATATTTGTAAATAAGTTACTGAATACATAATATGGTGTAAAAGTCGCAAATAAATCAGTAAAGAGAACCGAGAAAGCCCCAAAAAAGAGGCTTGCCCAGAGCGTCAAACGATGCTCCCGCCGTTCCTTTAAGGCCAAAGCTAGAAAGATAACAACTTGATAATAGAAGCCATCACCTTTACCAAATGATACCACTATACCTAAGAGACTTAAACAAAATACTTTCCAGTAAGCTAGAGTGCTCCTTGTTAGTTTTTTATAAATAAACCAGGTAATATGAAAACTAATAATCTGAATAATACTATTTTCAAGGGATACCATGGTCCAAAGCTGTAAGTTCATGATAATATTTCCTGTTTACACTCAAGAGACAGTTTCGTCATCTTCCTCAACGAGTTCTTGACCAGCCTTTTTCAAAATATCCTGATAGGTTTGTTCAATAAGGTCAAAATCCCCACTATCAATACTTGTCTGCATACTAATGAGTATATTTTCATAATCATGTTTAAATGAGCGTACACTCTTATAGGCAGTTTCGATTTTTTCATTATAAGCTTCCAGACTCCTCAAGTGCTCCTCTTGTTCTCTGAGAATTTTGCTATCACGTACGTCTTTACCATAAGAAACAAAGCGAACAAGAATATACATGTGTATAAGGAAACCAACCCAAATATAAATTTGAGGGTAACCTGGGAGGTAGGTCTGACTCAGAAGCAAGGAGAATATCTCCTGTTTAAAGAGGATAAGCAGATAACTGATAATTAAAATATGATCAACTTGCAAGAGCATACTCTTATATTTATCCTGCAAGTCCTGATATGGTTCCTTAAAAAAGCTATCTAAACCGAACATTTTTTGCAAGCCTAGAAAGAAGGGAAGAACAACACTATCTACAACCAAGATTCCTAAATGGTTTGGAACCAATTCGACCGGCTTATTAAAGAAAACTCGGAAAAAATAAAAACTAAAGAAGCTTGTAATCAGAGTCCAAAAGACAGGGGCAAAGAAAGCATAAAAATACTTTTCTTCTCGTAGAGCCTGAGGTTTTTCAAGAAAAATAAAGACTAGGAGATAAATCGCATCTGGAATATCAATTTGCCATAGCACCTTGGCTAACCACTTAACGGCAGTTACTACGATTACATAAGGAATGTAACTGTAAGTAAAAACATCTAGATAAGCCATTCTAGCTAAAATCACAAGATGTGAAACGACAACAACCAAAGCAATAAGGCCGTCAATCACAAGTTGCATATGCTTTTCCCCTTTCTATTTTCCCTATCCTCTACAAATATTATCTTTGATTTATCAATTATCCTGAAAAGAGAGTACCTGTGTAAAATGATGGTCACAACTACGAGTCTCAAGATTTACTTTTGGATAGCGATTAAGTATATCTGCAACCTTAGACAGACCAAGTCCTCGGCCTTCTCCTTTACTAGAAACCCCTTCATCAAAAATCCTTGACACAGGAATACGTTCTTCTCTGGTTGTATTGTCAATAACCAAGATAAGATAACCTTGATTTTTAAAGAAGGATATGGTTAAAGTAGGATCTTCAGAATCCACTGCCGACTCAATAGCATTGTTTAAGAAGACAGAAGAAATCACAACCAAATCTAAGGCCTCTATCTGAGTTGACGATATGACATCTGGCAACTCCAAGTTAACCTTAATTCCTAAGTTCTCTGCCTCAAGCACTTTAGCAGAAAAGAGACTCTTGAGAGATGTGATTTCTAAGTTGATTAAGCGTGACAATTCATAATTTGACAAAGTTAAGCTATTTCCAGATTTTTCTAAAAGTTCTGCATACTCTTGTTTCAAAGCAGGTAAGTCTCGTCGTTGGATACTAACCTCCATTGTTTTAAGCCCTTCGAGATAATCCTTCTTCACCTGAGAAATATCATTATAGAGTTTTTCTAAACGGTGGCTATATTCTTCTAAACTTTCCTCGTGTCTAGCCATTTCTTCAGCCAACTGATCCTTCACTCTTCTCTTAGAATAAATATTAAGCTGAGCAAAGAGCAAAATAAAGAGAATGGAGTAGACAATCGTAATACTACCTGCTAAATAAATAAAGAGACCTGAGTAAGGAAAGATATTACTGGCATAGAAAATAATTAAAGATAAAATAATATAAGCCAGAGTCACCCCAACCAATAAGCGTTGTCTAACTTGGTAAGTATGGTTATTTCCCATAACATTGAGAGCACCAAAGTCAATAAAGAACACTTTGACAATCAGATGAAAAATTGGGTAAATCAAGAGATAAGACAAAGCAATGAGTACTGGGGTGTCCTTGACCTGTAAGTAATTAATTTGAAAAATCCATGGGAAAAAGTAAAGTTGAAGCAGTTTCGAGGTGACTTCAACAAAAACCCACGGCAAAAAGGTGAAAAGAAAAGAATTCTTTTCACTACTTGATATTTTATTTAAGAAAAGATAGCAGAACAAAAGTGCTAAGAGCGACCCTGTAATGCCTCCAACAAATAGAGAGAGCAAGAGACTCCCTGCGATAAACCAGCATTTACTCTTCCAAGTTTTGAGCAAACCTGACATATCGTGACTAACAATTAAAATAGCCAATAGACGTAGAACCGTAAACAAAACAATCATCTCTAGACTCCCCCTTCCTTTCAAAAATCAACCTACTTTATTGTAACATAAATATATAATTTAGCATCACTCCTATTAGAAAAAGCTAAAAATATAAAGCTATTTTTTCCTGATTGAGAACAATCTAACATCAGACAATCCCACATGTCCCCTACTTTTCATAAACATAAAAAAGAGCTTAGAAAAACTAAGCTCTTTAACTGACTCATTACCTATTTTTATGGGTACATGCCAATAACATAGTAGAAATACCAACCAAATCTTCTCATAATGCTCACTCCTCCCTAATTTTTATTACCAATCTATTATAAAACTAATTTAAAGTTTTGAAAATGATGATATGATTACGAAATATCATCATTATATTACAAAAGTAGACTTAGCAATTATCATATAATCATTGACATATCGCTTATGTGCATTCGAAACCCCAACGATTGTTGGGGTTGTTTTTATAGTGTTGCAAGAACTTGATCAATATGTTTGATTGATTTTTCACGACCGAGCAAGAAAATAGTATCTGGCAATTCTGGACCGTGCATTTCTCCTGAAACAGCAATACGGATTGGCATGAAGAGATTTTTCCCTTTGATTCCTGTTTCTTTTTGAACAGCCTTAATTTGTGGGAAAATGTTTTCAACAACAAACTCATCATCAGACATAGCTTCGAGTTTGGCTTTAAAGGCTTTAAGTACTGTTGGTACTGTTTCACCAGCCATAACTTCTTTTTCAGCCTCTGTCAATTCTGGGAAATCTTCAAAGAAGAGATTTGTAAGAGGGACAATTTCTTCTGCAGCTGTCATTTGTGGTTTATAGAGTTCCACTAATTTCTCAGCTTTATCTGTCAAACGACCAGCTTCTTCCAAGAAAGGTTTGCAAAGAGCAAAGACCTTATCGAAATCTGCATTCTTAATGTAGTCGTTACTCATCCAGTCCAATTTCTTCTGGTCAAAGGCCGCTGGTGACTTGCTTAGACGGTTTTCATCAAAAAGTTTAATGAGTTCTTCACGAGAAAAGATTTCGTCTTCACCGCCAGGATTCCAACCAAGAAGAGCAATGAAGTTAAAGACTGCTTCTGGAAGGTAACCTTTTTTACGGTAATCTTCGATAAATTGAAGGGTGTTAGTGTCACGTTTAGACAACTTCTTACCAGTTTCAGAATTGATGATAAGGGTCATGTGTCCAAACTCAGGGGCTTCCCAACCAAGAGCTTCATAAACCATGAGTTGTTTTGGTGTATTGGCAATATGGTCATCTCCACGGATAACGTGTGAAATTTGCATATCATGGTCATCAACAACTACCGCAAAGTTGTAAGTTGGGTATCCATCTTTCTTCTGGATAACCCAATCACCACCGATATTACCACCTTCAAATTCGATATCTCCCTTAACGATATCATGCCATTTATAAATCCCTGACTCATTAACCGCCAAACGAACTGTAGGTACAATACCTGCCGCTTCACGTTCTGCGATGTAGGCAGCTTTTTCTTCTTCAGTCATGCCAAGGAACTCGTTAATGTAACGAGGAGTTTCACCAGCTGCTTCTTGACGTTCACGCTCTGCAGCTAACTCTTCTTCAGTTACGTATGACTTATAGGCTTTACCTTCTGCCAAAAGTTGATCAATATATTTTTGGTAAAGCGGTAAACGTTCTGATTGACGATAGTTTTCGTGTGTTTCAGGACTTTCATCCCAGTCAATTCCCAACCAACGCAAGTTATCAAGCTGTGAACGCTCACCATCTTCAACGTGACGTTTACGGTCAGTATCTTCAATACGGATAATGAATGTACCACCATGATGACGTGCATAAAGGTAGTTAAACAATGCTGTACGAGCATTACCAATGTGTAGAAGCCCTGTTGGACTTGGTGCGTAACGAACGCGGATATCTTTAGCCAAGATAAATCTCCTTTTTATGTTTCATTCTTCAGTCTTTGGATACCTATTGAGCCTAAAGTCCCTTTCTTAGGACTAACTTAAGATGATAAGTACCAGTAGGCAACTCTATCCCCCCAAACTTTCCAAATAAAAATCTAGAAGCGAGTACCAATCTTTCTTATTATATCACAATCTAGGGTGGTTCGAGAAATTTTGTTAAAAAAACGACTACCTAAAGGTAGACGTTTTCAATAGATTACTTAACGTGTTTGGCAAGATCTTTTTGAGCTTTGTCATTAGATTTCGCTCTTTCTTTAAGCCAATCTTTATAAGCTGAGTCGTATTGTTTTTTAGTTACAATATCATCTTGAGATTTAAGATACTTGAAGTAGTATGAAGAACCTTTATCACCAGCTTGAGCATAAGCTCCTGAGAATGGCTTAATACGAGAAATTACAGCAGCTGCACCGTTATAAGTAGTTGTTGGAAGATAGAGGGCACTATCTGTCAACCATGCTTGAGCTTTTGCATATTTTTCATAACGAACCTTCAAGTCTGTTGTTTCCTTAGAGGCATCTTCAACCAATTGGTCATATTCTTTAAGACCTACTTTTTGAACTGCTTGACTATTTGGATCGTCATAACCCATGAAGGATTTAGTATTTTCGCTACTTGTCGTTTTCAAGACATCAAGATAAGTTGAAGGGTCAAGGTAATCAGGGTCCCAAGCCACACCCACTGACAAGTCCCAATCTTCTGCAGCTGCATTTGATGCAGAGTAAGTGATGTTGTTAAAATCATCAGCCGACAATTGGTGAATATCAAGCACAACATTGTCTTTTCCAAGAGCAGATTCAACAGACTGTTTAATTGATTGTACCTGATTCACAGTAATTTTACTTGATTGATTAACAGGGACATCCAAATGAATTGGGAACTGAACTCCTTCTGCTTGAAGAGCTTCCTTAGCTTTAGCAAATTCAGCCTTAGCTTTTTCTGGGTTATAAAGACCGTCTTGACTATCTGCAAGATTCACACCAGACCACTCATCACCATAAGCTGGAAGTTGATCCATTACCATTGTTCCGAAGTCCTTACCATCTGCTTGAACAAAGTCTGGTTTAACAAAGATATTACGGACGGCAGTACTTCCACCTTCCTTACCATTAAGTTGTGCGGCGTAATTTGTACGGTCAATAGCAAAACCTAATGATTGACGGAAATCCTTATTGAGAAGAGCTGTCTTAGTTGATGTCTTTTGCTGGTCATTTTCTTTAGATGTATGACCATAAGTTTGACGATCAATATTAATACCAACACCTTCTACAGCTGATCCAGGTTGCGTATAGAAAATATTATCTTTGTACTGTTTTTCAACTTTGGAATAGTTAGAACTTGTTGGGAATAGACGTGCTAAGTTGTATACACCATCTGTAAAGTTGCGTTCCAAAGACTCTTGGTCTGATCCATCATCATAAGTCAATTTGATATTATCAAAATAGACGTGATCCTTATCCCAATAGTTTTCATTCTTGGTGAACTCAATAGATGACTTCGTTGTCAAAGCCTTAAGAAGGTATGGACCGTTATAAAGGATAGATGTTGGGTCTGTTGACTTACCAAAATCTTTACCTTTAGATTTCAAGAAGTCTCCATTAACAGGCCAAGTAACAGAGTAAGTCAATTTTGAATTCCAGTAAGGTTCTGGTTGACTAAGTGTATATTGCAAGGTGTAATCATCAACAGCCTTGATACCTACATTTGAAAAGTCCTTGTTGGCACCTGAAAGGTAATCATTCAAGCCCTTAACTGAGTTTTGTAGCAAATAAATCGCTTCAGAATTTGTATCCGCAGCATGCTTAAGACCTGTTACAAAGTCCTTAGCTGTTACATTGGCATATTCTTCGCCATCTGAAGTGTACCATTTAAGTCCCTTACGAATCTTGTAAGTATATGTCAAACCATCTTGAGAAACAGACCAGTCTTCAGCGACAGAAGGTTTTAAATTCCCATATTGGTCATTTTCAAACAAACCATCAACACCGTTACTAACAGCTGTAGTCATATTTTTCTTGTTTGTAGCAAGATAGTCCAAGGTTGCAGGGTCACTACCATAGACATAATTATAAGTCTTACCAGACGTCTTACTTGATGACGAGCAAGCCGTTAAAACACCTACAGATAACAGGCCTACGGCTGCCAGTAAAAATACCTTACTCTTTTTCATTCATTGCCTCCTTAAATTCGCAACGTAAAAAGTTCAAAAATCAATAATTATGTGTATACGCTTAAATTATACCATAAATTCGAAAAAGCAACACTACTTTCTGAATATTTTTTATTTTCTACTCAAATTTCGTGTCCAGAGTAAGAAAAAAACCTATCCGAAGATAGGTTTCTACTACTCTTACAATGAGTTAGGATCAACTTTGATACCAGCACCTTGTGTAGTAGTGATTGAAAGGTTTGTGATGTAAGTACCTTTCGCTGTAGCTGGTTTAGCTTTTTGGATTGCATCGTTAAATGCTTTGAAGTTTTCAACCAATTTTTCAGTTTCGAATGAAACTTTACCGATGATAGCTTGTACGTTACCTGCTTTATCAGCACGGTAAGTGATTTTACCACCTTTAGACTCTTCAACTGCTTTAGCAACGTCCATAGTTACTGTACCAGTTTTAGGGTTTGGCATCAAGTTACGTGGTCCAAGGACACGTCCAAGACGACCAACGATTGCCATCATATCTGGTGTTGCAACAACAACGTCAAAGTCAAGCCATCCACCGTTGATTTTAGCAACGAGTTCATCTTCACCAACGAAGTCAGCACCTGCTGCTTTAGCTTCTTCAGCTTTAGCACCACGAGCAAATACAAGAACGCGTTGAGTTTTACCAGTACCGTTTGGCAATACCATTGCACCACGGATTTGTTGGTCAGCTTTCTTAACGTCGATGTTAAGGTTGTATGATACTTCAACAGTAGCATCGAATTTTGCGAAGTTAGTTTCTTGTGCAAGAGCTACAGCTTCTTCTACGCTGTAAGCTTTTGTGCTGTCAATTTTCTCAAGAGCAGCACGCATTTGTTTGCTTTTTTTAGCCATGTTAATTATTTCTCCTTGTGTAATGTGGTCATAACGACTTTCATCTTCCACGTCACTCAGCGAAGTGAGACGACGTCTGTGGTTTTCTTGTTAACTGAATTAGTCAGTAACAGTGAATCCCATTGAACGTGCAGTACCTTCGATCATACGCATAGCTGATTCGATGTTTGCAGCGTTCAAGTCAGGCATTTTAGTTTCAGCAATTTCTTGTACTTGTGCACGAGTTACTGAAGCAACTTTAACTGAGTTTGGAGTACCTGAACCTTTTTCAACACCTGCAGCTTTTTTCAAAAGAACAGCAGCTGGTGGTGTTTTAGTGATGAAATCAAATGATTTATCTTCATACACAGAGATAACAACTGGGATGATCATACCAGCTTGGTCAGCTGTACGAGCGTTAAACTCTTTAGTGAATCCCATGATGTTGATTCCGGCTTGACCAAGAGCTGGTCCAACTGGTGGAGCTGGAGTCGCTTTACCAGCAGGAATCTGAAGTTTTACGATGTTTTCGACTTTTTTAGCCATTTTGTAATTTCCTCCTATTGTGGTTTTGGCGGTAAGTAAGTTTTGTTACCTCCCACAAGTATGTTTTTACATACCTTATCTATTATACAGAAATTCTTTTTAGATGCAAGAATTTCTTATTAAGTTTAGGAAAAAATTTACATAAAGGGCTTTTCGAGGTAAAATAGACTTATGATTCTATATAAATTCTTTGCTATAGCATTTTTGATTTTAACACCTATCTTTGCTTTTATTATCCACCGATTCTTTAGTTTAAAATACCTTGGGCTTAATTTTGCTGACCTTACCTTCCCACTTTATTTTATTGAGGTGGTTGCTGTGTCAGCCCGTTTCTTTACCCATAGCTTTTTGCCTTACATCACCATTTTATTATCCTTGGCGGCTATAATTATCACGATTCAAATGCTGAGAAAAACACAATCCTTTAAATTTAAACGTTTTCTTAAGTTGTTCTGGCGTATAAGCTTTTTTATCACTAGTCTTTTCTATTTGGGGACCGTGATTCTTATTTTTATCGTTTCTTAAAAACTAGATTAACTCAGCATTTATATTTTATGCTGAGTTTTTTATGTCAAACCATGAAAAAAGCAGGCAATCATGCCTGCTAAACTTTTCGGTATTAGGGATGAACTTGAGTCATTCGACCAGTATCTACATCATAAACCGCACCAGAGATGATAACATCCTCAGGAATAAGCGGTGACTGACGAAGAATCGCCATATCTTCACGAACACTCTCTTCTACATCTGTGAATGGAAGAAAATCTTGATCAGACACATCAACACCAAGTTCCTTATTGAGATAGGCGGTAAACTCATCGTTCTTAAAGGTCTGAGCACCACAATCTGTATGGTGAAGAACTACGATTTCTCGTGTCCCCATCTGTTGTTGAGAAATGACCAAAGAACGAATCATATCTTTCGTCACACGACCACCCGCATTACGCAAAATATGAGCGTCACCTAGGGCCAACCCCAAGGCCTGAGCAACGTGAAGGCGTGAATCCATACAAGTCACAATAGCCACCTTAGTCTTTGGTTTCAAGGGAAGATGGGCTGTCCCGTGGAGGTCAACATAGGCTTTGTTGGCATTGAGAAAGTTTTCAAAATAAGACATAATAACTCACTTTCTAATGAAGAAAATAATTTGACTATCAAATTATTTACACACTATATTATCATCTTTTTATTAACTTGTCAGCTATTGAGTTTGCAATGTAAAAAGGAGAATAGATGCTAAGAAGCATCCACCCTCCTTCAATTTATATTATGAACGTTTTGGTAAGTATCTATTAAGTAAGCCTGCAAAGGTTTGAAGATTGAGACTTTGAACATAAATTTCACCTGTTCCTCTAAAGGTATTCACAACACCCTCTCCTGTCCCAATAGACTGCCAGAAACCATTTTCCAAGTGAATATCGTAATCTAGTGTCTGGCTCCAGGCAACGACATGGGCATTATCAATAGTCACTTCTTGGTTGTTTAGCTCAATTTTTTTAATAGAACCGTAGGCATTCGCCAAGAGTGTCCCTTGACCTTGGGTTGTCATCACAAAGAAACCTCCTTGCCCACCAAAAAGAGCCTTACCAACAGACTGGAGCTCCATCGTATAGTAGGCCGTTCCATCCAATGCTAGAAAGGCACCATCATTAAGTCGGTACTGCTTTTCTCCCAAATAAAGGGGAATGACCTGACCTGGAGAATCAGGGGCCAAGGCTATATAACCATTATTGGACTGTGAGACAACCTGAGTAATAAAGCTACTTTCACCCGAAACCATTGAACGCCCAACGGCTTTTACAAAGCGGCCCAGACCTGAACCACTGGCATTTAATTTAGTACTCAGCGTCACATTAGGTGTGTGATACACCATACTGCCCCGCTGGATAAAGACCGTTTCACCTTGATTGAGAGATAGCTCTACCAAAGGGAATTGCATGTTGCTGTCTGTGAAAAATTGCATAATAAATACCTCCCTATCCTTAGGAAAAGTATAGCATTGGAGATATAATTTTGCAAACGTTTTCAAATTGGCTTTTTTATCACTTTTTTAAGAAAAGACTTTTTTGAGTACTTCTCCTACCGTCGTAACTCCAACGACCTCGATACCTTCTGGAATTTTCATGCCATGCAGGGAATTCTTTGGAGCATAAATCTTAGTAAAACCTAGTTTAGCAGCTTCATTAATACGCTGTTCAATGCGAGTTACTCGGCGTATCTCTCCGGTCAAGCCAATTTCTCCTATAAAGGCTTCTTGTGGATTGGTTGGAAGCTCCTTGTAACTAGAAGCAATGGCAACGGCAACAGCAAGGTCAATAGCCGGCTCGTCCAATTTGACACCACCAGCTGATTTTAAATAAGCATCTTGATTTTGGAGAAGAAGGCCACAACGTTTCTCTAAAACAGCCATAATGAGGCTGACGCGGTTAAAATCCAGTCCCGTTGTTGTCCGCTTAGCATTACCAAAGACGGTTGGGGTCACCAAGGCTTGAACTTCAGCTAAGATAGGTCTGCTACCTTCCATTGTTACAACAATGGCAGAACCTGTGGCTCCGTCTAGGCGTTCCTCTAAGAAAACTTGGCTAGGATTTAGCACTTCTACCAAACCACCAGACTGCATCTCAAAAATCCCAATCTCATTAGTTGAACCAAAACGGTTTTTGACTGCTCGTAAAATACGGAAGGTATGATGACGTTCACCCTCAAAATAGAGCACAGTATCCACCATGTGTTCCAACATACGTGGTCCAGCCAACTGTCCCTCCTTGGTCACATGCCCAACAATAAATGTGGCAATGTTATTGGTTTTGGCAATCTGCATGAGTTCAGCAGTAACTTCACGAACCTGAGATACAGAGCCTTGAACGCCAGAAATCTCTGGACTCATGATGGTCTGAATAGAGTCGATAATGAGGAAATCGGGTTTTATAGCCTCCACTTGGCTACGAACGGCTTGCATATTGGTCTCAGCATAAAGATAAAATTCGTTATCAATATCACCTAAACGTTCGCTCCGCAATTTGATTTGCTCGGCAGATTCTTCCCCAGAAACATAGAGGACAGTTCCCTTGTTAGCCAGCTGTGTTGACACTTGTAAGAGAAGAGTTGATTTCCCTATCCCTGGATCTCCTCCAATAAGAACCAGGCTACCCGGAACCACACCGCCACCTAGAACACGGTTAAACTCATCCATGTCAGTCTTTATGCGGGCATAATTAATTGAAGAGACTTCTTTTAATTTAGTAGGTTTGGACTTTTCACCCGTTAAACTGACACGAGCATTTTTTACCTCCTGCACCTCAACTTCCTCCTCAAAAGAGGACCAAGAAGAACAGTTGGGGCAACGCCCTAGATATTTGGGTGAATTGTAGCCACATTCTCGACAAACAAAAGTTGATTTTTTCTTAGCTATGATAATTCTCCTTCTACGCTTACTCCAGCAGAGTGCCACTTATGCAATGTTTTTTGAAATTTCTTCTGGTTGGCAACTCCGACAGCGGACAAATCGACGGAAACCTGATAATTCTCCTTGACAGCTGCCAAAATGGAAGCCTTGACACAGCCATTGCCATCTACCCCTATAAACTCTATGCTTTTAGCACCATTTCCCTCTAAAAAATCTTTTAAATCCAGATTGGTGAAACAAGAAGCCCGACGCTTCTCAAAGATACGAGAAGGTACAAGCAGCAAGCCGGTCGCAAATTTCTTCTTTCTATCTTTTCTCTCCCAGAAAAAACGATTGAGAATATAGATAACTCGGTCGCTCGGATAGGTAGCAATTTTGTCATTTACAGCTGCAATCAGTTCTTCATGATATGCTTTTCCTACAGCAACATAATCTGACTGCATATCGATTACTAACAAATAATCTGCCACTTTGCTTCCTCTATTTTCCTGTCGATCCAAAACCACCTGTACGAACACCATCAGCTTCGTCCCCATCTACAATCAAGAAGGGCATAAAGACACCTTGAACGATGCGTTCGCCAACTTCAAGAGTCACGGGCTGATCAGTAATATTTTTCATCTGGGCGAAGATATGACCTTCATTTCCTGGATTTCCATAGTAATCGCCGTCAATAACGCCAACTGAGTTGATCAAGACCAGACCTTTTTTGCGAGGATTAGAAGAACGATCATAAAGATAAAGCACCTCACCCGCTTGCATATAAGCCTTGACCCCAGTTGGAACGAGGACGATTTCTCCTGGTGCAATCACTGTGCGCTCTGCCACCTTTAAGTCGTAGCCAGCTGCATGGGC
>ENA-OPWW01000701-OPWW01000701.1-human-gut-metagenome-genome-assembly--contig:-NODE-701-length-15417-cov-4.488673_pt1 | contig 15417 bp, 13 predicted proteins | sample MGYA00241513_ERZ502018 | MGnify/ENA primary metagenome ERZ502018 (study PRJEB25962, sample SAMEA2042987) | human gut metagenome | biome: human gut; feature: human-associated habitat; material: faeces...
CCAGCATATTGCAGAAAAGACCGGCGGTGCAAGCACATTTACCCATCAGAATGGCGTTTTCTCTGCCAAGGTCATGCTTTGTGGAGAAAAGCAGCCGCCAGAGACCGCAGACAGCACCACGGAGTTGTACGGAAAGTGTGGAAAGTAATGCGGAAAGTGCGGAAACTTGCCATATAAAAAAGCAGAAACTTCTTTCCCCAAATGGCAACTTCTACGCTAAATGTGGCAACTTCATCAAAAAAAATGGCAACCTCCATGCTAAAAGTGGCAAGTGACATATACAAAATGCCATTATACAGAATGCCCACTCCCCTGAGAACTCCTCAGACGAGTGGGCATTCTTCTTCCTATATATCAAATATACCTTTGTGGTCACTCAAATCGCCACCAAGTCATGGATCAAAAATCATCATTTTTTATTTGTCCCAGAGTAAGTGCACGGTTTCTGCACTGTTTTTGCACGGTTTCAAGGGATACAATGGGCACTCTGACTTGCAAAATACGACAAAGGATGCAGAAATTGCCAGGCAGAAAATTACGATGCTTTGCGCAAAAATGACGAAAACTCGAAACTTCTAAAATCAGAGTGTTCTGCCCGGTGGGCTCTTTTAATCAGAGGGCCAGGGATTCGAGTTCCCTCGAGCGCACCAAAATCCCACGAAGAATCGTAAGATTCCTCGTGGGATTTTCTTTTTGTTCTCAAGTTGCACGGTCTCTGCACGGTTTTTGCACGGTCCGCATTTTTCGTGTCAGATGGAGTAAGTCTGTGAATTACTTTGCAATTCGTGCTATTTTTTGCAATTCAGGTCAGCAAAGCCAAGCGGAGCTGCGCTTTTACGGCAGGGTCTGCGTCCTTCAGAAGTTCCAACAGTGCCGACACGGAGATGGTCGGTTCTGCTTCAACCGGGGCAGCCTGCACAGGTGTTGTTCCTGACTTGTAGAAGCCTTCCTCGAACCTTTTACCCAGCTTCTTGCGGGAATCCTGCTGGATGTGCGCATAGGTGTTGACCAGCAGATTGGCACTGGCGTGGCCCGTTGTGCCCTGTACCGCTTTCACATCGCCGCCGGAGATCATCAGTTGATAGGTGGCACTGGAATGCCGCAGACCGTGAAACACAATGCGAGTGAACTCCGGGTGTTCGTCCTGCCACTTGATGAACTTCTTGCGGATGAGGATTGGCTCCACCGCCAGACCATTGGGCAGGCGCAGCAGCATCCCACTGTTGCGATAGCGTTCCGGGTCAACAGCTTCGTCCATTTCCAGACGCTTCAACCAGTGTTTCAGTTCCTCTTTCAGCACGGTTGTCATGAAGATGGTTCGGTTGGAAGATGCTGTTTTTGTTTTTTTGAGCACCAGCGTTGTGGTGCTGCCCTCGCGCTTATCCTCAAACTCCTGCAAGATGCAGCCCTTGCCCGTTTTTGCCAGCGATATCTTTTGGACACGCTGCATACACTTGTTGATGCGGAATGTGCCGGTGCCGTCTGCTCCCTCAAAATCAAGATCTTCCGGGGTCAGGCCAGCGACTTCGCCCTCACGCAGTGCGCCCACCAGTGTGAGGTGAACAGCCAGATGCAGAATCGGGTCCTCCATGCTGGCAAGTGCGGCCCACATCTCGTCTGCATTCCAGATGGCACGCTCTTGAATTGACTTTTTAGGGCTGTCCACCGGAACGGGGCTTTTGATGAGGATGCCCCACTCCACCGCGTATTGGAACGCTGTCCGCAGCAGGCGGTGTACCTCGTGGATGGTCGTGCCGGAGAGAAACCGCTGCTGTTGTTTTTCCGAAAGCACCTGCTTTTTGCCCTCATAATACTGGCCGCAGGGCGTTTTGCTGAGGGTAGAATACAGGTCTTCCAGATGGTAGGGCTTGAGCTTTTGCATCTGCATATCGCCGATATACGGAATAATGAGGTTCTGGACGGTTCCCAGATTGGATTGATAGGTGCAGGGTGCCCACTTGTGCTTGTTGCATTGCTTGGGAAGCCACTCCATCAAAAACTCTTTGACGGTGATGGTGGACGGAATCAGAAAGGTTCCGGCCGCCAGTTCATGCTCGATCTGTTTCTTTCGGTTCGTTGCCTCCTCTTTCGTGGAAAAACTTTCCCATTTGTTGCAGTTTTTACCCTGCTCGTCTTGATAAGTATAGCGGACACCATAGGAGCTGCCGCGTTTCGTAATATATGCCATACGTTATCTCCTTTTTCAAGCTGCCCGGAGCCACGCATCGAAGCTGTCTTTCGGGATGCGGATGCTTCCGCCGACCCGAAGAACACGAAATTCGGTAGTGCTGTTGCACAGATTGTAGGCAGAGCGCAGGCTGATGGACAGCATCTGTGCGATCTCCTCTACCGTGTACACCAGTGTTGTGGCTTTCAGGCTGTCAGTCGGAGACTTGACGGCATTGGTTTGAGTGACCACTTCCATTGTATCGTTATTCGGAATGGTCTGCAAGATATTTTTCGTATAATCCAAAGATTTCACAGTTTCGGTCGCAACAGGCCGAGACTTGTTCATAGGCAAAACCCTCCATGTTTTATTTTTGATGTAAGTTCAAAATTGCCTGCTCACTCTGCTTATCCTGCACTTTTTGCACACTGTGAGCAGGCTGAGCAGGCTGAGCAGGGCTTTTTCAAGTTGATTCTTATTTTTAATCCCACGGACTGGGAACATCAACGGGTAAAAACAGGTCAACGTCTACATTGTGAAAGCCCCGGTTTGTGCCAATGCACTTATCGTCATAAACGATGCCCAGACTTTTCTGATTATCTTTTAGATGGTGGATAAAGGTGGATGCAGCCAGTGGCTTTTCCAGATTGTCCAGACACCAGCGTTCATAGACTTTATAGAAATCCGTGGATTTGCACTTGGCCCCCTGCCGAATTTCAAAATAGCCCTCTGATTTGAGGAAGCCCAGGATATTGTTGCCCTGCTCCATCGCTTCTTTCAGATTCGCGGCGGTGCGTTCGCTGATAGTAAATTGGTAATTGTTTTGAATCAGCCGATGCAGCCCCTCCAATGCCCAAAGCAAAATGCCCTCTTTTTCATTCCGCATCTTATCGATGAGGAAAGGATCGTCCACTCGGCCAAGAGGCTTTTCCTTGGTGGTGAGCAGTAGTTGGCGGCGATAGAAACCGTTGGACTTGTCATAGAGCGCGTGTAAACTGCCGTTTCCGAAGCAGGCAAACCGAACATACAGCGTACCCTGCACACTCTGCTGTCCTTTGCGCTCAATGTCGATTTTATCTTCCAGTGTAACAAGGGTCTTGATGTTGTTGGTCTGCGGCAGGGCCTCAGTTTTCATGTCATCGTCCACCAAAAGCAGCTTGTACTCCAAGTCTGCACGGGCAAAACGATTGGTTTCCACTTTTTGTAGACTACCTGTGTACATACTGCTGCCGAACAATTCTCGCAGGATTAGCCCGATTCTGGATTTTCCCTCACCGCCCTTGCCGACCATCAGCAGCATTTTCTGCGCTTTGGTAACAGGCAGCAGGCAATAGCCAATGTATTCTTGTAAGGCCGGAATATCTTCTTCGTATAGCAGTTCGTTCAAAAATTGCAGCCAGCGTGTCGGTGCTGGTGCTTCTGGCACATAGGCGATGGATAGTCGGTTCATGCAGTATTCTTTTTCAGGGGTAAAGTGACCGTCCACAAAGTATGTGCCGTTTCGGACATGGATGCGGTCTGTCTGAATCTCCGGTGGTTCGGATGCACAGGCCAACTTAATCGCCTGCACAATATGTTCAATCCGCCGTGCTACGCTGGTGGTAGCGTAATAGCGGACTTGCTCATAGATTTCCTTCTTCAGTGGAGCTTCATCCTCTACCATGCCATCCACCGTGAACAGTCTGCCTTGAAAGCAGCGCATGGGGTGCAGGCTCAAAAAGTAGTCTGCAAACAATGGTTCAATGATTTTCCCGTTGTCACCCACCCAGTTTCGGGCGGGTGCACTATGCTGCATCTTCGGTTTCCTTGCATCGTTCGATTGCTTTTCCAAGGGCGGTCACTTCCTTTCCGTTCAATAGTTGTTGCTTTTCATTTGGACTTCCCCGCAAAAGAATATCCAGCAGATATTGCACACGGTCTGCATAGTGTAGACTTGCTACAAAACAAGGATGCAGGGATGCTTCTGGATTTTTGGGTGCATAGGCCATGCGCCAATTTGCCAGTAGAGAACGATAGCCACACAGGATTTTGTAGAATTGCTCTTTCGGACTTAGCGGTTTTTCCACCGGCTTGCAGGGAAGTGGTTGAAAATTATCTGTTGCAGAAAGTCCAAAATCTGCAGCCAGCTTTTCAGCCGCCTGCCGCAAAGAAAGTTGAAACAGTTTTGCGGTGAAGTCTATCACATCGCCATCCGCTCCACAGCCAAAGCAGTGAAACCGAAAATCCACTTTCATGCTGGGATTGCGGTCTGCATGGAATGGACAGCAAATCATGCTGCTGCGGTTTGGACGAAAACCATAGGCTTCTGCGGCCTGCCGGGTGGTGATATTCAGCTTTACGATTTCAAATAAATTGTTGTTCTTGAAAGTTGGCCTCCTTTACAGTTCCATGCCATGACTGCGCTTCTTTGGTTTGGTGCATGTCTGCTCACGCTGATTGATTTCTTCCTGCCGCCGATGCAGCTTTTGTAGAACAGACGGACGAGTATTTTCTTTGATTTGCTCGATGGCAGGTTTTTTGATTTCCGGCTTTATAAGGACAGTTGTCAATCTTGCGGTAATCCTGTTTACTGCTGCAATAATATTTTTTCGCAGCGTTGTGATTTGATATGTGGTGTAGTCCAATGTTTCCTTGCTTGCCGTTCGCCCCGGCTCTTTCAGCCAGTCCAAATATATATCGACCTGTTCTGTGCTTGCTTTCAAAGCATCGTTCACAGCGTTTTCTGAAACAACAGCCACAGCTTTGTCGTAGGCAACCGCAGAAATCTCATCCAACAAGTTCTCGGTATCTTCAATCTTCTGAGAAAGTTCACTTAACTGTTTTTCCTGCTTTTGAATTTTTTTATCGTTGCTCAGAAGTGCTAGGGACTGATAGGTTGTACGGCGAACCTGCTGATGATGTGCTTTCTCATTCTCTTGTTTCAAATTTTCAAGCTGAGCGGTCTGTTCCTGTACGGCTTTTTCCTGTTGAGCAAGTTGTTCTTTTTGCTTTGACATGATATAGTCCCGCTTTTCCAGATAAGCCCGTCCGCCGTATTCCGGCACTTCGTCCAGTTCCAAGCCGTGGCGTTTGGCAATCTCGAATAGCATCGTGCGGCAGGCTGCATCAAATGTGATCTTGCGGTTGTTGTAGCGTCCAAGGGGCTTGTCTGGTTTTGGCAGTTCAAAACCCAGTGCTTCCAATGCCTTTTCCTGCTGCGGAGCAATCTCGCCATACTTGTTTTCACAGTCAAACACATGGCGTTCGTGGATGTGCGGCGTACCTTCATCCAGATGCAAGGCCCAATCCAGAATGTGAACGTGTTTGCCGAAACGCTCATGGAACTCATCCATAAATTCTGTGGCGATTTGAAAAAGTTCTTTGGGCGAAGCGTGGCTCTCCAGCGTTCCAAGCTGATAGATGCTTTCTTCGGGGCAGGTTTTCTTGCTGGTAAGCAAATCTTCGGGAGAACGGTTTCGTTCCGTGTGCCGGATTTTGGCGTTGCGCTCATTCTGCTTTTCGGTGAAGTTGGTGTAATGGAGTTTGTAGTAGAGCTTTTCGACTTCTTCAAAGGTGTCGGCCAGACTATCCGCATCTTTGGGCTGCAGGGCAGAACGGATGCCGTTATAACAATCCCAATAAATGTTTTGCTGGACACGCTCTGGGTCGATATGCTCGCTGTTAGTGATTTCAAAACTGCGGTCATTGTGTTTCGGGTTATAAGTGCCGTGCTTTCCAGCGCGGCCATTGTGTCGGGTCAGTTTCAGCGACCATCTCTCCTTTCTGGGGTCACGCAGAGAGCGCCGTGCGCGGGGTAGGGGCAACGCGGTGCAGCGAAGCTGCAAATCTGCCGCCTGCTATGCGCCAGATAATACCCAGTAGGATATGACGCACAGCATCACATCCACTGGGCAAGGCTGCCGCCCTTGACCCGCGCAAAGATCTGCGATCTCTGCACTCTTGCGCCGAACAACCTGACAGACAAGACTTTGCGAAGTCCTCTCTGCCAGCTTGCCCGGTTCTTCTTCGGTGTCGGTCTGCCTGCAAGCGGTTCCTACCCGATCTCCTCCGGTGTATGGCTTCTTCTTGGTGCGCTCATATCATGGCGGCACTTCTCCGAAAAAGCATAGTAGCTTGCAGCCGATCATGTTGTTGTCAAGGTACAGTGTGGTTTTGTAAGAAGTTGTGGACTTTCCAAAATGCAAAGGGGTTCGTTTCTGAAAGTAGTCCCTACACCCTATACAAACTTAAAGGGGTATTTTTAAACGGGGTCTTTTGAAAATTCAAAGAAAATTCACTATTCTAACGTGTCCCTATACCTATAGCATTCTAAAATGGGTGTTTGGCAACCTAATTTTCAAATTTCGCTTGGAAAACTTCTTACACCAATATGAATCTATAGGGCTATTTTGAAATACAGTTTTGAAAATTTCACAATTTCGGACAAAAAGAAAAACGGCAAAGTTCGCAATGAAACTTTGCCGCTCTTGGGTGAGACTGTATTATTGTATTAACTGATACTGGAAAAAATCGAAGAGTTCTTTATTACTGTGATAATAATCGGAAGCTGCGCGCGTTAATTTTCCGCAAAAGCTATAAAGGTCCACCTTCATTCCACAATCCGAACGAGTGCCATCGTGGTTTAACGCGAACTCAGATGAAGTTATGTGTTCATCCTTGTTAATCACGAGAATAAAGTAATCCATCTTGCAACGCTTTTCTGTGATTTTGTTATTGTCGATATTGGGAGTTCCTTGATGCAGCAAGCAATTTCTCAGACTGTAAACAACCTCACCACTTAAATACGAGAAATCTTCACTATGTGGTCCACTTGGAATTTCACGGAATCCAATATACTCATCGTACCATTTCTTATACCGCAGCCCAACATTCTGCTTTTTCCATTGGGGATATTTAGCTTTTCCACAAATATCCGGAAGGGTCAATGCCATTCCCAATGCTGAAATGTAGCAGTCATTTTCCAAGCAGATGTTAATCTCCTTGACAATACAGTCAACCATATTTGGTTACCACAGTTCACTACAATCTTTTTGATTACGAAGCTCCTGAACTTTTCCTGGCAACTGGTTATCTAATGCATAAATCAATTCATTGATTTCGATTTCAAGCTGCTCTCCAAGGTGAGAAATAGACGGATAGCAGGTCGCATTCTGAAGCTCATGAATTTTCCCATGTTTGAGCTGATCAATGTCATTTAATATCTTTTTTATTTCATATGAATATTGTTCTGAAACTTTCATGTCTGACTTATCTCCTATTTATTAAATATACTTTCCCAGCAACGAATGGAACAGCCTGAGATGTTGTTCTTTAGCTGCTTCTGTCCTTTCCGTCAATGTGAAAATTTTTGCCATCGGTGAAATTGGGTTATCATCCAACTCATGATCATAGAAATTGAATATATCATCAGATTCTTCGGAATCGGCAGATGCTTTTCCGTTTAGAACAATCAGCCCCCCATTCTGCCCTTGCATATTGATAGTTGAAACAGAAAACAGGTATTTGTAAGCAAGCTCCGGAAAATATCTAGTACGAACAGTATTCTTTCTTGAAAATTTCGCATCCAAAATAAAATAGGTCTCACTATCATCAGACTGCACTTTTATTACATAGTCCGGTAGATATGGACGAGCTGTCGTACGCGTAGAGCGGATGGAAACACTGTTATTACGATATAAGCCAATGTTGTTTTCTCCCTTATGACTTGCCCCTTGAATAGCTGGCTCATAATAAATGGTAAGATGTTTTTTAGACAACTTGTTAACAAAATAAAAGGTATTCGGAACAATTGACAAATCTTGTGTACACTTCTTTTCATCAAGATTTGAATATGGAAAATGCTTTGATTCTTCCATGATATAGCTTTCTTGAATAACAAAATCACAAAGCTGAATCAGCACATACATTTCATAGATTTTGTGACTTCTTAAGAGTGGAAGTAAAATATTTTCTCGTTCAAAATTATAAGAGCCATACATAAACCATTCAATCATCAAATTATATATTATGTGGTATGCTTTTATTTCTCTGAAGATTGGCGAGGGCATGGGAACCGACTGAACGAGAATCGGTTCAATCGGAAAAATCTGTCGATAACAATTATATAGATTTTCTATTTGTGTTCGCAGTTCCTGTAATTTTATTTGAGATTTTTTTAATCTTTCCTTTCCGATATCCAGAATTACAATGGCAGAACTTGTATAGCCATTAGTGGTCGCAGTCGAAGGTAGCGTGTATTGTATAATTTGTTCTTGAATATTTTTGCAGAGAATTGTTACCGTTTGATACACTGAAAACAAAAAACCGATGATAATTTTATTTTCATATATATCATAATTATTCTCGTTTTCTGTAACAAGAGCTTTTTGCGGAAAGTAATTTGCTCGTCCAACTCGGATGCCCGTTGAATTAAAATTTTTTTGTAATTGCTCTGGATGTTGTGCAATATATTGAAGGGTTCTGAGCGAGATGTCCTTAACCTTCTCGTATGATTTTATGTTCTCAACTCGGTTCAGCGAAAACGCCGCATTTGTCTTGAAATACCGAAAATTTTCCTTGTAAGATGTAACAATTTTTCCAAGCACTTCAATTTGTCCATTCAAATCTTGAATAGGCGACTTTCCAAGTGTTCGGTTATCTTGAGAACGTTGTTGATTATTAAACAAATAGTACGGTGATTTTTCATAGATAGTCTTTACCATTCTTTGAACAGACTCATTATTAATTGAGTCAATTACAAGAACTGGAAGATATGTTGTATTACAGTTTAACTTTTCTGAATTTTCGGTTTCAAATTCAAAGTCTACTTGGGCAAATCCAAAACTGTCCAAAAAAATGCGCGATTCATGAAATTCAATTATTCCATCACGAAAATTTTTTATATCACACACATATCCATTAACAGACACTGATATTTTCTGTATTGGGGGCAAATTGTTCAGATGAAGTTCAACAGAATAACAATAATCGGCATAAACACCTAACAAAGTATCGTGTCTATATTGTAAATCTTTTTCCGTTTCATTCCATTCATACAATGGCAAGGTAAGCGATTGTTCAGTGTCAAGCCCATAAGATTTTCCTATAAGAGTTAAAGCATCGCTAAACATTTATAAGACCTCTTAAAAATATTGATAATAATTCATTGAAATTTTTCCCCGTTCATAAATTTCTTTTACCTTGGTAGCACATTTTTCAAAATGATTTGCGTTAAATAACTGTTCAAGCGTCTTCAAAGAATTTCCATAATCATCACCACTGCCATTGATTTTCGGAAGCATCTTTTGTGCAAATGCATAGTCCAACGCAACAATCGATGGATCTGTTCCATCCATAGCAGAATCGAAAAGATTTTGACTGACAGACCAATAGAGTCTAATCGCTTTTTCTGTACGAGGACTAATTCTAATATTCAAAGAACAAAAAGCATTATATAGTTTCTTGTAAAGCTCTGCTATTTTATCCGAAAAAGCGACAGGATTTGTGCATCCAAAAGCATCTACAAACTGCTTCCATGTAATTATTTGCGACGGTACAGAACTAAAATCAACTTCAACAAAATCAGTGTCAACCGTTACACTAGGCAGACTAATAATAAAGGCTCTGTCCAAAAGACGCGGTGACAAAATCTCCGTAGTGTGATCATTGTTTATCGTTGCAACAAATCTAAGCGTTTGAGGAACTTTCAATTCGAAGCCTTTTCCAAGTTCAAGATATTTTGTAGCACTATCCGAATCGCAAGCATTCATAAAATCTGCCCAATAATACTCCACCGGACTAAGGTTTGCTTCATCAAGCAGTATAATAAATGGATATTTAGATGAATCCCCTTCTTGATTTAAAATTCGCAAACCGTCACACAGTTGCTTGTTGGCGGATTCAAACTCTTTTGACAACGGATTATAATACCCAATAAAATCACGTTTAGATGTCCATCCACGTTCAACAGAAACAGGCACGTAACGACCAGTATAATACTCTTTTTTCACAGATTGATCCATAGTCACTTCGGGCAATGTCAAGCCCAAAATGTGTGCAAAAATATTACAAATCGATGTTTTTCCGGTTCCAGGTTCTCCTGAAAAAACTGTTAGAAAGTTTTGAGCCACACAAACGCTGATGTTAATTATTTCATTTCGAGTATATGATGGTCTATAAAATTTCACGTTACTTACCACATAATCAACTACATTCAGCTTGTCCTTGCTCCACGAGTCGCTCGTTGTAATTTCTGTGATTTTTTTATAGTCATCACTCGCGTTTTCGTGTCGCCATGTAGATGCTGCCTGTAACATTTTCTCCGTTAAGACACCATCAAATGCTATGTCAGTTATACCATTTAGGCTTTGTACACTTTGAACTTTCTCTGTAATTGCATTTTCTAATTTTCTCTCTACGTCTTTATATTTTCTTTCAGCCGCTTCAATTTTTTTGTTAAGTTCTTCTTTTGTTCTCTCTCGGAACTGGATTTCAAAGTCTAGATTTTCGACCGTTTTATGCTTATCTAATTGTAATTCTAACGCCTTAATTTTGTCTCGTTGTTCCTTGTTTTCACTCTCGGATTTTCTCTGCTTTTCTGTATCTTCCAGTCCTTTTTGTGCTTCTTCAATTTCTTTTTCCAATTTGGACAATTTATCTTGTTCACGTTTAACTTTATCTCGAACAATATCCAAAGATTGAATTTTGCTGGAAAATTCAGGATCATCCAAAGCGTTTTCTAATACAGAACGAAGATCATCATCATCTCCATACTCAGCAAATAATCCAGCTACCGCAGAGGCAATTTCCTTTGAATAATGAGATTCATTTTTTGAATTTTCAATGAAGTTTGAAATTTTTTTCTTACGTTCTTCGGCGATATTAGAATCGAGTCCAACAAAAACACTGGACATATAGTTAGCAACAACTGCTTCTGGTGAGTTTAAATCTCTTTTGTCTTTTAAAGTACGAACGAAACTCTGCAACAATTCTTCTTCGCTCAAAACGTCTCTGTAAAACATTTCCAAATTTGAACGTAGAACATACTTTCCAATATCAATATCGAATCGGAGGCAGCACTCATCAAGTGTCTTAGACATTTTGGGACGCCAGCATTGAATCGTCCCATTTGAGGATTTCAATACTTTGATTTGATGATTTGCATCCACTTTATACGGTCCATACAGTAAGCCTTCTTCTTCAACAAAAACATCTTCTGAATTTTGAATATTATCTTCCAAGATTAAATTTGCAGATCCTGAGAAATCCAATTTTGTTGCCAGATGGACAACAGGAAACAAATCAATATCTTTTAAACGATGAATTCTATTGCGATTATACAAATCGTCAACGTCCAATTTCCTTTCTGTTTGGTTAAGCTGATCTCCTCTTCGGTTTTCACTTAAATCTTCTTCTGAAAATTCAATCAATGCAACCTGATTTGCACGAAACACATCTGAACACTTATGCTGTGCATACAACTGAGAAGACAGATTGATGTTTCCTTTCTGCGGAAATTCTGTTGCAGGCGATTCTATTTTAGTAATTTCATTATCTACTGTAAATACCGGATAAAAATTGTAATAGTACAAATTCTGTTTTAAAACATAGCCCAAGTATTTTTTCATAATCATATTATGTTTTACCTGTTCTTCAATGGGGTTAAGCACTGTTTCATTTTCTGTTTCACGAATTAGTTCATTGTATCGCTTTTCAATAGGAGCTACATCCAGCCCACATTTGAGATAATATGCGAGAATTCCAGGATATTCTTCTATAGAAAATGTTTGCGCATCTTTGGGCGTCAAACAATTGTACTCATCAACAACTAAAGACAAAAATGTTTCACAGAATAAATGACTTTTTACTGCGTGCGCTGAAAGAACTTTTAATGGAGCATATTTTAAATTTCTGTATCCGTCAATAGAGTATTGCTTCAATTTTGAGTTTGATAGTAACTTATTGCGTTTATCGTCTGGTAACAAGCGAAGTAGTTCCAGAAAACTTTCTGTTGATAACATTGCCAAATCATCCTTTCTAAGAAGCGGAATCAATATGTTTATTATAACATTTACAACAGCATCCTACAATATCAAATGTAAAATTAGCTATTTTGACAATATTTGTTATTGAAATCCTATAAAATTCACCAGCATTCTTTTAAGAATTCAAATTTTGACGCAGACTATTTAGACTTTTCAAGCAGAAAAGGGCATATGAAAAAAGGGGATGTTGCAAAACACAACAGCCCCTTCTAAAATCATCTATAGATTAGCCCTGCTTGAACAACTTCTTCCGCTCGATTCTGGATGCTGTTCATCCTCTGCGCCCATTCCATTTGATTTGTGGCTTTCAATTCTTCGTTCACCCCCTCACGTTCAGCCATCTGCTGGGTAAGCAACTCCAGCTGTTCCTCTGCTTGTGCATCAGTGTCCGCCAGATAGGTGTTTAACCTGCCAGACAGCAGGAGAGCCTGATACAGTGTTGGATGATGTTCTTTAAGATACCGTTTGTACATTCTACCCCAACGACCAACAGGGCGAGAATCCTCTGCCAAAATCAAGGCAGGAAAGTAGTAATCTCCGACCAGCACATAGTCCAGCCCATTATTTTCATCATGCAATCTAGTGTTCGGCTTTTCCATTGCACACCTCAAATCTTTCTCTGCTGGCGCAGGTACTCTTCAAAAATGCTTCTCCGAATTAGAATCTTCCGGCCAATCTTATAGATAGCCCCACATTCATGTGCCATTCGGGTGACAGGTTTCAATCCCAGCCCATAATAATCGCTTGCCATGCTGTAAGTCACGAACTCATGCCGCATGAAGTCCATATCTTCATCGTCGATCTGGTCAGAAAACATCCACACACTGCCGCTCACTCGTCCTCGACCTCCTCCGCGGTAATTTTTCTTGCAGGTTCATGGAAGCGTTCCAAATAGGCATCAAAAATCTCCCGGTTGATAAGTACCGTGCTGTCGAAGCGGTAGATTGCCCCGGCATCGCTGGCAAGCTCCAGCAGCTTCTTGTGGGATAAGCTGTACACGATTTCTGCCTGCTGGTAGCGCAGGAACTGGCGGCGCAACTTGCGAAGCTGGTCAGGAATTTCTTTCATGGGTTTGATAGTCTTATAGTCGTTTTTCATAATCTTATTCTCCGTTTTTTTGTGACTGTCTGACAGAAGTTGGCCGCAGGAGCAAACAAAAAGAGCACTTCTCAGATGATTCCAAGAAGTGCTCTTACAGCTTTGTTCAAGCCTTGTGCGTTTTTATCTGAAATCCGTCACGCTTCATAACGGGACGTGATTCTTCGGGATTTTGCTGTCAAATTGATGTCAAAACGGGGATGACACAGTTTTTGCAAGAAAATCAGAAGTAAAATCTTTCGTTTCTATGTTGATTTCCTCGTGGTTCACTGCTCAATCGGCTTCATCGTGGGGACAGGTCAAGGAAGGCTCACAAATGGCTTTATTTTCCTTTATAAGCCTATCCATGCGGCTTCCTTTTTCCTGCTCCCGTACGTCACCCTACGCAACTCTCCACAACTTACCGGCAATTTGGTGTAAAAGTGGTGTAGTAGTTGGTGTAGTGGATTTCAGACCGAAATGCCCAGTTTACCGTTCAGATTTGCAAAGGAATGGGCTTTGGCTTCCTTGGTGGCTTCCGCGTAAATCTCCATCGTGGTGCTGATGTCCTTGTGTCCCATGATGTCCTGAATGATCTTCAGGTTGGTCTCATTTTCGCACAGCCGGGTGCAGAACGTGTGCCGGAGATTATGGCAGGAGAAAGGCGGCAGCAGCTGCGGTTCCCGCTTTTCCTTTTCGGCCTTTTCCAGCTCGGCTTCGTTGTATGCCACGCTGATGCGCTTGATGGCGCGGTTGACCGTCTGCGGGTTCTGCGGCTGGCCGAAACGGTTCAGGAATACGAAGTCTGAGATTCCGTCGATTTCGTATTCGCATACCAGTTCCAGCTCCTGCTGGTTGGCGCGTTCCTGTTCCAGTGCCTTCCGCACTTCGGGCAAGATCGGAATTGCCCGCTTACCTGCGGCAGTCTTGGGTGTGGACATAGTGAAGTAGCAGCCGCCCACCTCGTGGTCATGGTACACCAGATTGTGCTGGATGGTGATAAACCCACTCTCAAAGTCGATGTCGCCCCAGCACAGACCAACCGTTTCCGAGATGCGGCATCCGGTACCCAGCATGAAGGTAAACATCGGGAGCCAGTGCTGGAACTTCGGCGTTTTCTTGATGAAATTCAGAAATGCCTGCTGCTGGGGCAGGGTCAGAGCGTGACGTTTGGGCGTTTCGTACTGGTGAGCGGCTTTAATAGCCGTCAGGACACCATCCGTGGGATTCACACGGATGTACTCATCGTCCACCGCCACCGCAAAGACCTGATGAAGAACATTCTGGATGGTTTCCAGCGTGTTCAACGCCATCTTGCCGTTGCGGACGATGCCATTGTAGTAGCTGCGGATATCCGACTTGCGAATGTCCTTGAGCTTCATCATGCCGATTTCATCCCGGACGAACCGATTGTACATATAAACGTAGTTGGCGAAAGTATGCTCTTTCAAGCCCACCTTGTTCTTACGCCACAGTTCAAACAGGTCATTCAGGGTCAGGCTGCACTCCGGGATGCGGATGCCCTCTGCCAAATCGTGCTGGATCTTCTCTTCCTTTTCGCGCAGCCCCTCCAAGGTTGCATCATAGATGGTATGGCGTTTTCCGTTTTTCGCAGTCCAACGGTACATATACAGCCCGTCGCTCTTGCGGTAGACCTCGCCATCCTTCAAAACACGGCCTTTATTATCTTTACGTCTTTGCATATAAACTCTCCTTTTCATGCACAGAATGTTGAAAAGGAGCCTTACGCCATGAGTATACCATGACGCAAGACTCCCTGCAACATCAAACGGTCAATTTTTGAACCGCATCAGATCGAGAATGCCTTGTCCAGATATTCGTCCAGCTTACGGCGTTTGATCAGCCGTTTGGTTCCGTTCCAAAGGACGAACTTGCATTCATCGCTATCGGTCATTGACCGCAGTTTATTGATACCGATCCCAGAGTAAGCCGCCGCTTCCTCCAAGGTCAGATTACTCTTTTGCCAAATCGGAACTTGTCGGGACTTAGTCCCTCCATCTTGCTGACGCAAGACCGTTCCGTTGCTTAAAGTCCCCACTGGGGACTTCATTGCTTCGCAAACGCAAACTTCTTTCACTTGCACCTCCATATCCTTGTAACCGGGTGCCGGGGCAGAAAGTGCCAGCTTTC
>ENA-OPWW01000710-OPWW01000710.1-human-gut-metagenome-genome-assembly--contig:-NODE-710-length-15218-cov-3.179846_pt1 | contig 15218 bp, 13 predicted proteins | sample MGYA00241513_ERZ502018 | MGnify/ENA primary metagenome ERZ502018 (study PRJEB25962, sample SAMEA2042987) | human gut metagenome | biome: human gut; feature: human-associated habitat; material: faeces...
TCGCTATCAGGGCAACAGGGGCCGGGTCGAGCGCGTGCCGGATGCGCCGCAGCCGGTGAGAGAACCAGCCAGCACAGCGCCGGCCAGCAGAAGAGCAAATTTATGGTTCAGTTTCATGATGATATACCTCGAAGTATCTATTTTACAGAAAAGATTATAACACGCAATGGCCCGAATTCAAAGCAGGCCGAAAAAGAAATTGCCCGAAAAGGCACTCCTTTCCGGGCAATCATAAACTTATGCTCAGCCGTTCAGGGAATCGACAGCGGCCTTGGTGTGTGCGACGTAGAGCTGCTGGATGTCAGCGACCTCGCCCAGACCGGCGATCTGGCAATCGACAGAATCGAATTCACCGGAGGCCTCGAACTGGCTCTTCCAGGAATCCTCGTCGTCGCCAGCCATATCGTTGTTGGCGTGGTCACCTGCAACGACCATCAAGGGACGCAGGACGACCTTGGTGTAACCGGCGGCCTTGACAGCCTCGATGACGTTCTCGCAGGCGGTCTCCTCGGGTTCACCCTCCACCGTGCCGATGAACACGTTGCTGTAGCCCAGGGTCTGCATGGCGGTCTGCATCTGGCTGTAGCTCACCTTTGCGGTGTGAGAGGTGCCGTGGCCCATGAAGACGAAAGCGGTGCCGTCCTCAGCAGCGGCGTCCAGACTGTCGAAACCGGCGGTCTTGACGGCCTCGGCGGTGATGGCCTTGGCGACAACTTCCTTGTCGGCGTTGATGACGGTCGCGTCGCTGCCGACCTCGCCGAGCAGGGGCTCTGCGATGGAGACAGATCCGAACCGGTCGCGGTACTCGTCGATGGTAGCACACATTTCGTCATACTCCGCGCCGTGCATCAGGTGCGTCGGCTGCACGACGAGGTTCTTGACGCCGTTGGCCACAGCGCGGTCGAGCGCCTGGGTCATGTTGTCGATCTTCTCGCCGTCGCGGGCCTGAATGTGGTTGATGATGATCTGAGCCGTGAAGGCGCGGCGGACGGACCAGTCGGGATAGGCCTCCTGCAGGGCGTCCTCAATGCTCTTGATGTCGTTGACGCGGCTGTCGTTGTAGGACGTGCCGAAGGAAACGACCAGAAGCTCGTTCTCGCCGATGTCATCCTGATTGCGGGGATCGTCCTTGGACGCATCGCCCGTGTCAAGGCCGAAGTACTCAGGGCTCGCTTCCTCACCCTCGACCATGGCCTTCTGCTCGTCGGTCAGCGCGTCCCAGGCAGCCTTGGCAGCCTCGCACTGCGCGTCGGTCTCATCGGTGCGCTCCTGAACATAGATCGCGTCAATGAGCGCGGCGACATTGTCGGCCGCAGCCTTGTCGGCGTCCTCCGTGTTCTGCGTGTCGTCGGCAGCGTCGTCCTTCTTGCTGCCGCAGGCGGTCAGCACGCCCAGCAGCATTACGGCTGTGAGCAGGATTGCAAGTGCTTTTTTCATGTTTCTCTTTACCTTCTTCTTCAAAAATCGTTCTGAAAGAAATATAAAAGCGGCCATGGTGACCCACAGCCGCTCTCACGATTCCAACCAGCAACACCGCGCCGCGAAAAAATCGCGCCGCGGGTAAACTCGCAGAAATATCAGCCTGTGTGCAGCGGGCTTGAGATTTCCCGCAGAGGCAGGTCTCCTGACTTCGTTCATCGCGGCGCTGCCCTTCCCAGTTTCCCAGTGGCTACGCAGGCCGTTCCCGTACACAGTGACTGCATCGTTCCGGATTCGCACCGGATTCTCTATTCTCCGCCTCGCGGCGGCACCTCTGCGATTCAATTTTACATTTTTTCAGACATAGCAGATTATAGCATTCCCCGTCGAATTGTCAATGAGGAAAGCGCGGCGTCCCTTTTACCTTTTGTGTTGATGGCAAAAACTCCGTCGATTTCACCAAAAGCGTGCCCCAGATACCTAATTCCCGAGAGGATACCTAATTTTCAGGGTATCCTCTTTCCTTTGCCGGCTGTCTTAAAACCAAGCTTACTGATATTCAGAAGAAAATGAGATTTTGAGGATGGTGTTCCTATGGAAGATTTATTTGACAGGTTCCAAGCCATAACAGGCATTTCAAAATATTCCAACTCGGAAGTTATCACGCCACAAAACATAGTAAAAGACATGGTTGATTTACTCCCTGCTAGTGTATTTAACAAAGAGACAAAGTTTTTGACCCAGCAGTCAAGAGTGGTAGATTTCTTGCAGAGATTTACAAACGGCTAATGGAAAGCCAACTAATGGTACAGGCATTTCCAGAAGAACAGAAGAGAAGGCAACACATAATAGACAATCAGATATATGGCTTCGCCACTTCTGGAATCGCAGCTACACTAGTAAGAAGGCAGTTGTATGATGACCCTACACTTGTAAAAAACATCTATTTCACAACTGCAAAGGACATAGTAAAAGAGATACAAGGAGCATTCAGCAATATGAAATTTGAAATCTTATCGGCGGTATGGATACAATCACACGATAGTTCTCCGCTGCAAGCAGGCGGATGAGCAGCGGCGAAAACGCGATGATACCGCCCGCGCAGAGGTAGATTGCGCACGGAGGTTCATGCTTCGTTCGCCTCTGAAAAGGTGAAGAAAATGCCTGCTGTCAAGAATGGTTTCAAAATTGAGATTTTTAATGTCCCGACATCGTGATCGTGGAGATGCAGCCCTATTACTTTGCTTTTCAGCTTTCTGTTTGGAATTGCTTTTCAGTCTTCTGCCTGATATAATAATGGTAGCATAACGCGAGAAGCTTATCGATAGGATCGGGTGTATTTATGTGAACGCCAAGACCTGATCGGACAAAGAAAGGGTGGGGAGAATGTTATGTCAGAGATAATGTGGCACATCTGCATTTCGAGCATCTACACCCGTGACCGAGTTAGAATGCTTTCTACGATGGGAACGCTTTAATTGCGATTGTGGTCGGAATTCATTGATACTGTTATCTTTTTGAGCTTTGCTTATAGCTGGATACAAATGTTAAGGGAGATATTGATATGGCATTTTTAAATGAAAACGAATGGATACGCCTCAATGAGATCGCATACAATATTTCATTTATCTATACAGTAGAGGAAATGCAGCATGAAATTCTCAACCGATGGCTTCCTTTTTTGATTTCGTATGATAGCGCAATTTTTGCCCGAATCTCTACTGCGGAGAATGGATCCTATCAGTTTCAGGCCCCAGCGGCTTTTCATCTGCCTCAGCAGGCTGTCGATGTCTGGATGCAGGAAAGCCTGAATTCAGATGCTTTTCGCTGGGCGCTGTATACCTGTGAAGGCGGTGCTTTTCGGGAATCTATGGCATCTTCGGATGAACAGGTGAATAGCAGCGGAATCTACCAGAACTTCTATCTGCCCAATCGCTTGGCATATTCCGTCGGCCTTTCCATCTCCTTTCGAGAAGAACCGGTCGGCTTATTGAAATTGTACCGGCAAGCTGATAAGCCCCCGTTTAGCGAACGGGATATGTTTGTATTGGAGCAGTTGCACAAGCACTTTGCATACCGTTTAGTATATGAAGCAAAAAAGGGAGACACCCGCTATTTTTACGCAAAAGGATATCATGAAAAGTTGTGCAGCCAGTACGGCTTGACCAGTCGAGAAGGGGAAATGTTAGATCTGGCCGTACACGGGCTGTCCAATGAAGATATCGCTCAAAAAATGAATATCAGTATCCATACGGTAAAAAAACATTTCCACAGCATATATACCAAAATGAATGTGCGTAACCGGATACAGATGATCCAGAGTCTTCCTGTATCAACCAACAAGATCGATTTTGATGCGCTATAAATAAAACTCGGGAAAAATGTACCGCCTGCATTGGCTAAACTGCATTATCCTTTGGTAGTATATAAAGATTCGTTGGTCTTACATTGGGACACAGAAGGCTTGTCCAAATAATATACAGACTACATAAAATGGAACTGGCGCTGAATTTTAACGCCGGTTCCATTTTGCTATATTTGGGGTACAAAAGTTAGGGGATGCATATGAAACGAAGCGATATTTGGTGGGCAGTTGCTTATGGGTTGTTGGCTGTGTTTACGGTACTCTTTTGCGTCACAGGAGGCTTTGCCAAGGTCAATATAGCGTATCCTTATCTGGCAGGTTTTGCGCAATTCGCTGTCTATGCTACGGCGGGTGAGTTGCTCTCCGGACGTCTGTTAGAGGGAACTTGGCAGATCAACCGGGCGACTTGGTTCAAAAGCCTGAGTTGGGGAATAGGAGGCGTCCTTGTCACGCTGGCCTTTACCGTGTTCAGCCAAGGTACCCGGCAAGCCATGGCAGCAGGTCTTCTTCCGGGATATGGAAATGCTCTGGCACAGGCCTTTTTTACCAGCGTTACCAATAATCTGTTTTTTGCTCCTATTCATTCCGCTCTGATGCGAGTATGTGGAAATTATGCTGAAATCCGCTTTTTGGCGGGACAGCATATCACTCCACGCCAAGCGGTGGACTCTGTAGATTGGGGAGAATTGATCGATTTTACTCTGTTTAAAACGATTCCTCTCTTTTGGATCCCCGTCAATACCGTGGGATTTCTCCTTCCGCAAGAATATCGTATCGTATTTGCAGCGGTGCTTTCCTTGGCATTTGGAATATTGATGACTGTTCTCAAATTAAGGGAACGGAAGAATCAGAGTAGAAAGGAGTTACCTATATGATTCAAATTTCAGATAACACTCAGCAGATCCAACCCTCCAAGATTCGAAAAATGTTCAATAAGGCGCTGGAGTACGATCATGTAATTAGTTTTACACTGGGAGAGCCGGATTTTACTGCCTCGTCGAACGTAGTGGAGGCTGGGTGCAGGGCCATTCGGGAAGGAAAGACCAAGTATTCAGAAAATGCAGGGCTGCTGGCTCTGCGCCAGGCGATTGCAGAGTATCTCCATCGCACAGAGGGACTCTCTTACGATCCTGCAAGCCAAATTGTGGTGACGCCTGGAGCCATGGGAGCCTTGTTTTTGGCGCTGAAAGTGCTGCTGAATCCTGGGGATGAGGTTATCGTCAACGAACCCTGCTGGACTAATTATGTCCAACAGATTCGGATGTGCGGCGGCGTGCCGGTGTCGGTGAAAACCAACGCACAACGGGGATTTGATTTGGATGTATCCGCTATTGCCGAAGCTGTTACCGATAAGACAAAGGCCATTATTCTAAACAGCCCATGCAACCCCACAGGAGCTGTAGCCAGCACTGAAACGCTGCTCCAACTGGCCGAATTGGCCCAGAAGCAGGACTTGGTGATCTTGGCTGATGAGGTGTATAAGCACATCCTCTTTGATGGAAGGACTTATACAAGCTTTGCTGCTCTGCCTGGAATGAAAGAACGGACCCTGGTTATTGATAGCCTTTCCAAAACCTATGCGATGACCGGTTGGCGTATCGGTTATGCTGCCGGACCGGAAAATGTGATCCGGAATATGGTCAAGCTGCAGGAAAATGTCAGTGCTTGTGCGGCCACTCCCTGCCAGGTCGCGGCTATTGAAGCTTTGGAAGGTCCGCAAGACCACTTGAAGTATATGGTGGAGCAGTACCGCCTGCGCCGTGACTATGTGATGAGGCGGATATCTGAGATCCCTGGTTTGTCCTGCCATGCTCCGGCTGGGACTTTCTACGCATTTATTGACATCAGTCAACTGGGTATGCCTTGTGAAGAATTTGCCATGAAGCTGCTGGAAGAACGACAGGTGGTAGTGGTACCCGGTACGGCCTTTGGCGAATTTGGCGAGGGATATATCCGTCTGTCCTATGCGACATCCATGCAGTGCCTGGAGCAGGGGCTGCAGGAGCTGGAGGAGTTTGTCAGATCCCATAAGACTGAGGGGGACCCCGCATGAGTATGATCAACGGTACCCGCTTATATGATCATTTGACCCGACTTGGGCGAATCGGTTTTGTGCCGAAAGAAGGAACCACACGATTGCCGTATACCCCTGCCTATGACGAAGGACGAATCTATGTTCAACAGTGCATGGAACAGGCAGGACTTCAGACATCCGTCGATCCTGTAGGGAATCTGATCGGTACGCTTCCCGGTCAGGGAGAGATCATTTGCATTGGATCCCACATCGATACGGTGCCGGGGGGCGGGATTTACGACGGAACCTATGGTGTGTTGTCCGGAATCGAGTGTGTGCAGCGCCTTAAGGAGTTGGGATATCAAAATCGGCATCCCATCCAGGTGATTGCATTTACCGAGGAGGAGGGCAATGTCATTGGCGGAACTTTTGGAAGTAAGGCATTTACCGGCGGAGAGATTGATGAAGCTATGCGGCCAAATCTGGCTCTCCACGGACTTACAATGGAGCAGGTCGGCGCCTGCCGAAGAGATCTGACCCAATATCAGTGTTACTTGGAGTTACATATTGAGCAGGGCGGGGTATTAGAAGCTGAAAGGATGCAAATAGGCGTGGTTGATGGTATTGTGGGCATCGTGCGCTATCGCATGACGGTTTCCGGCTGTGCCAATCATGCAGGCAGCACACCCATGCATCTGCGGGATGACGCGCTGGTGAAAGCCTGCCGGATCATTACCCAGCTTATGGAACGGACTGAGGCCGCTTCGCCGGATATGGTCTGCACTGTAGGAACCCTTCAGGTGTTCCCAGGAGCGGTCAATGTGATTCCGGGCAAGGTGGAGTTTATTGTGGAACTGCGCAACCCAACGATGGAGCCCATGGATCAGGTCATTGACTCCGTGCTGAAAGAGCACCCGGAGCTGGTAGGCGAAGAATATATTCGCCAGTCGCCTACCCAGTGCAGTTCTAAGCTGATAAAGCTGAGCGAGACACTGTGCCGCAACCGCGGTATCCGTTTTCGCAGAATGTTCAGCGGTGCAGGACACGATCTGATGAATTGGGGAAAAGCGGTTCCCTCCATGCTACTGTTCATTCCCAGCAAAGACGGGATTAGCCATTCTATCCGAGAATACAGCGCTCCTGAGGACTTGTACCAGGGAGCTGAGCTGCTGATGGAGATGGTTCAGGCTTTGGACCAAGAGGAGGGAAAATTGTGAAGATCAAAATCATCAATCCCAATACGACGCAATCCATGACTGAAAGTATAGAAAATTTAGCACGTCGAGTGGCACGCAGCGACACTCAGGTTTGGGCGGTTACTCCGACATCTGGGCCGGACAGCATCGAATGTTATGTGGATGAGTATTTGGCTGTTCCGGGGGTCCTGAAAGAAGTGATCCGGGGAGACCGAGAGGAAGGCGCCGATGCATTTATCATCGCCTGCTTTGGTGACCCTGGGCTTCAGGCAGCCAGAGAGGTCACTTCCAAGCCTGTGCTGGGTATCTGTGAGTCGGCCATTGCTGCTGCCAAATTTATAGCGCCGTACTTTTCTATCGTATCGGTGTTGGATCGGTCTCGCAAGGTTACAGAGGATGTGGTGTCCAACTATGGAGCGGAAAAGTTTTGCCGTTCTATCCGATCCACAGGTTTGAGCGTGCTGGAATTTGGCAGGGACCCCAAGAAGGGATTGGAAGCGTTAGCCTATCAGGGAAAGTTAGCCGTGCAGCAGGACGGCGCCGAATGTATTTTGCTGGGGTGCGCTGGTTTCGTGGACTTTGTTGAGGACCTGTCCGCCCAGCTGGGCGTTCCCGTGTTGGATGGGGTAATGCCAGCAGTTAAATTTGCGGAAGCCATGGTAGATATGGGGCTGCGTACCAGCAAGGTGTCTACTTGGGGCTTCCCAGAGCAGAAGAATATCGTAGGTTTTCCCATGTTTACCAAACAAGAATTGATATTTTAGGAGATGACAGTATGCGTACCTTGATTAAAGGAGGCACAATCGTAACCGCAGAACAAGAGTATGTGGGGGATATCCTGGTGGAGGGCGATGTGATCCGCGCAATGGGGACACATTTGGACGAAGCTGCAGATCGTGTGATAGACGCCAAAGGTAAATATGTGTTTCCGGGAGGCGTAGACCAGCACACTCACTTTTCCGCCCTGTGTAATGTCGGCAACCGTGACACCGCCGGATATGAGACGACCGACTCTGCTATTGTAGGCGGCACGACCACCATTGTGGACTTTGCTCCGCAGGATCCAGATCGCGGACTGCTGGATTCCATTGATTATCGAATCAATGTGCGGGCGAAGGATAAGTCTTGTGTTGATTTTGCACTGCATTCCATGGTAACATATATTATGGACAGTATCTTTGATGAGATCGAAGAATTTCCTCGGAGAGGCATTTCCAGCATCAAGATTTTTATGGCCTACAACGGCTCTCCGCTTCATGTAGATGACGGTACTTTCTTCCGTATTCTGGAGAAGAGCCGACAGGTTGGCGCTACGGTATTTGTGCACGCAGAGAATGGAGAGATCCTGAATTTCCTCCGCAGCGAGTGTGTAAAGAAGGGCCAACTGACGCCGCATTACCATTATGTTTCCCGTCCGCCTTTTACTGAGGCGGAGGCGGTGCGCCGGGCTATTTATCTGGCTGGTCAGACCGATACGCCTCTTTATATTGCTCATATGACCTGTCGGGAAGCCATTGCCGAATTACAAAAGGCCAAGGGAACTGGCCAGCGGGTTTCCGGCGAGACTTGCACTCACTATCTGACCACCACTAAGGAAGTTCTGGATAATCCGGATTTCAATGAAGCGGCTAAGTTCGTTTGCTCCCCCGCTTTGCGGGATCGTGAGGACTGCGAGGCTCTTTGGCAGGCATTATCCGACGGACTGCTGACGGCGGTCTCATCCGACCACTGCGGTATAGATGTGGCAGAGCTCAAGCAGGCCGGCAGGAATGATTTTACTCAGATTCCAAACGGTTCCCCCGGCGCCGGCGATCGACTGCATATGGTGTGGACCGAAGGTGTATGCACGGGAAAGCTGACCCGCCAGAAATTTGTAGATGTTATTGCCACTCAGCCGGCAAAAATCAACGGTATCTATCCGAGAAAGGGAACGCTGGCGGTAGGTTCTGACGCAGATGTTGTCATTTTCGATCCCAATTATGAGGGGACAGTTCATCTGGCAGATAACCCTAACGGCGTGGACTACAACCTCTATGAGGGCCGTCGTCAGTCTGGTCGGGTGGAGACGGTTCTGCTGCGAGGCCAGGTTGTAGTGGAGAACGCCAAGTTTGTGGGCCGCTACGGCCAGGGAAAATTCATCCCTGCAAATATGTACGCATCCGGTTACGAAAACCGAAATTAACCAAGTGTGATCCGTAGTTACTCGCGCTGCCAAAACCGAAGATGTTGGGAGCGGTGGGAGGCTGGAAACCGGAGTGCGCAAAACGTTTGGTCTGTTCATGAAAATATACGGTATATAGTATGATCAGTCTCGTTCAAAGCTGATATGCCGTGTCTTGATTTTGCAAGCCTTACGTTTTGCGCATCCCTGGACCGAGAAAGTGAGGAGGTGTGATTTGCAGATTCGGATAGGGCCTGTAGTTGCGGAAGCAGAGATTCCATGAAAAAAAACCATAGATAATTTATAACAGGAGGCTTGTTATATGGATACTACATATGGAGTGTTGTGTCTCATTCCCCCCATCGTGGCAATCGGATTGGCCCTGTGGACCAAACAGACGATTTTCTCTTTATTCATCGCGGTTTGGTTGGGGTCCACAATGATGAACGGCTTTAACCCTTTGGTTGGTTTTGTCAAAATTATCTCGGACTATATGATCCCCTCTCTCAGCGGAAATGCATCTTTGATTATTTTGGTTACACTCTCCGGCGGTATGATCGCCATGCTCCGTAACACTGGTGCTGCAGAGGCCTTTGCTACCAAGGTGACAAAGGTTATCAATACTGCCAAGAAGGGGCAGATCGTTACTTGCCTGAGCGCCTTCATTTTCAGCTATACGGAGCCCTGCCTCATGCTTGGTACTATCATGCGGCCCGTTACTGACATGGTGCGCATCTCTCGAGCAAAATTGGCTTATATCCTGGATTCCATGGGATGCAATTTAGCTGCGCTTTCTCCCATTAGCAGCTATGGTCCCTTTATCACGGGACTGATTGCCGCAGAGCTGTTGGCAAGCGGCGTTGAGGGCAACGAATGGGGCATCTGGTTGAATATGCTTCCGTTCAATCTGTATGGCGTATTTGCCATGATTTCTGTTTTGATCGTTGCTGCTTTCGGCTTGAACTTTGGCCCTATGTACAAGGAAGAAAAGCGGGCCAGAGAGACCGGAAAGCTGCTGGACGACGGGGTTCAGCCCTTGGTTCCAGAGGTGAAAAATGAGCTGCCCGCAGATTATAAGCTTACTATGTGGAACTTTATTATCCCTATTGTTTGCCTGTTTGGTTCTCTCTTTGCCACCATTTTCTGGTCCGGCGATCTGGTTAACAACGGGTTGGTGGGATGCTTCCGCAGTGCCAACATTACACTTGCTATTTGCATCGCCTTTATGGGTGGCGCGCTGGGTGCGGGCATCATGGGTGTAAGCACCAAGCTCTTCAGCGTGACCAAGGCGTTCGATACCTTTGTCAACGGTATGGCCGAACTGATCTCGGTTCCCTTTATTCTGGTGTGCGCATGGTCCTTGGGCTCTATCGTCAAAGGTATGGGGACCAGCGAGTTTCTGATCCATATTGTGGAGCATTACCTGACTCCCGGCATGGTTCCGGCTTTGGTATTCCTGTTTGGCGCACTCATTTCGTTCTCGACCGGTTCCTCTTGGGGCGTGTGGTCTATTATGATGCCCATTGCTTTCCCGATGGCCGTCGCCTTTGATATTTCCATTCCGTTTGTTGTTGGCGCCGTGATTGGCGGTGGCCTGTTCGGCGACCAGTGCTCCCCTATCTCCGATACGACTGTTCTCTCTTCTACCGGTGCTTCCTGCAACCATATCGTCCATGTTATGACGCAGATCCCCTACGGAATTACGGTTGGTATTTCGGCTTTCGTGGGATTCCTTTTTGGCGGACTGACCGGACAGTATGTCTTGAGTATTGCGGTTACTGCTGCTATTCTGACAGTGAGCCTGTTCACTCTGACTCAGCTTACCAAACGGCGTTACCCTGAGAAGGTACACTAACTGCTTTGCCGTTGGAATAGGAGACATTTATGAAAAAGATTGATACCATTGTGGTGGCCCCGCATTTCTATACGATGGAGGGAGCCGGCGTGGGCTATCATAGTGATGCCGCTATGGCTGTAGACGGAGGCAAAATCTTGAAGGTGGGCAACCGGGCTGAGATTTTAGCGGAATATACAGCTGAGGAAATGATCACCTTGGATCATCATATGGTGCTGCCTGGTTTTATCGACGGCCACATGCATACTGCGTGCAATATTATGCGCGGATTGGCCCAAGACACCAACAGTTGGATGATGTTCGGCCTCCAGCCCTTTGACAACGCGGTTAATGACGAGGAACGGGATGCGGGCAGCCGAGTGGCCATTCTGGAGGCCGTCCGGGCAGGCACTACCACACTGGGCGACTATGAATCCAAAATGGAAAATGTGTGTGCTTTCATCGATAAGGTGGGCGCCCGAGGGAATATTGCACAGACGATTCGAGCGGCTAAACGACGGGTTTATCAACCGGGCGAACTCTATGAGTTTGATGATGCCATGGGAGAGGAGAGCCTGAATCGAAACATTGATCTGTATAATAAATGGAACAACAAGGCAGGGGGACGGATTAAGATCCTGTTTGGCCCGCAAGGCGCTGACTTTGTCAGCCCGGAGATGCTGTTGCGTATCCAAAAGGCGGTCAAGGAGCGGGGTACCAAAATCCATATGCATGTGCAGCAAGGAGATCGAGAGACCTATCAGATCGTCCAGCGCTATGGCAAGCGTCCTACAGCTTTTCTGGATGAGTTGGGCTATCTGGATGAATCTCTTATTGCAGTCCATCTTACTGACTGCACAGATGAGGAAGCTGCCCTTATTGCCAAACGAGGTGCCTCAATGATCGTTAATCCGGGTTCGATCGGCATCATTGATGGCATTGTCTGCCCAAGTGTTGTTTTCCAGCAGGCGGGCGGTGTGGTGGCCTTGGGTTCCGATCAGGCTCCGGGCAACAACTGCCATAACATCATCAATGAGATGAAAAATGTTTGCCTCTTCAACAAGATCAAGTATCAGAATCCGGAAGTTATGCCCGCCTGGAAAGCCCTGCGTATGGCCACCATTGAGGGTGCCCAAGCGATTGGTTTGGGCGATACCGTAGGCTCTCTTGAGCCTGGAAAATGCGCGGACTATATTGCTATTGATCTCAGTTGTCCCTCCATGTTGCCGGTGTACACCTACCCAATGCGCAACATGGTACCTAATCTGGTTTACAGTGCCAGGGGATCCGAGGTTTCGCTGGTTGCAGTGGACGGCAAGGTCATAATGCGAGACGGCGCGTTTACCTATGTAGATGAAAAAGAGTACTTAAATGAGATATCTAAGTACCCAGATGACATCGGTCGGCGTGCAGCAGATGAGTTCTTCTCCATTGATGGGACCAATGCTCATTTTATGCGTGAGGATAAGCTGTAAGCGCCTGTTTTGGGGCCTGAGGAAGATTTCCTCAGGCCCCCTTTTTATCAAGGTGGAAAGCTGTATGGCGGTCGGATATTGCGCGGTTGAATGGTTCGTCTCCAGCCATACAATTACGAGCGCTTTGTTCAGGCGGACCACTTGGAGTTTTCTTTCGGTGGCGGGGAAGCTAACGTAGCTGTTTCGCTGGCTAACTACGGCCTTGACGCCGTCTACGTCACCAAACTGCCCGCGCATGCCATCGGACAGGCTGCGGTCAACTCTCTGCGCCGCTACAGCGTGGATACCTCTATGATCGTGCGTGGAGGCGACCGTATCGGTATCTCCTATAATGAGAAAGGCGCGTCTCAGCGCGGTTCCGTTTGCATTTATGACCGGGCGCATTCTGCCATTCAGGAGTCCACTCCCTCCGACTTCGACTGGGATGTGATTTTTAAAGGCGCGGACTGGTTCCACTTTACCGGCATCACGCCTGCGCTCGGCCCCAACATGGTGGATGCCTGCCGTGACGCCTGCAAGGCGGCGAAGGCACATGGGGTCAGAATCAGCTGTGATCTCAACTACCGCGGCAAGCTGTGGAGCCGTCAGCAGGCACGGGAGGCCATGACTGATCTGTGTCAGTACGTGGACGTATGCATTTCCAACGAGGAGGATGCCAAGGATGTGTTCGGCATTGAGGCGGAGGCGACCGATATCTATGCCGGCGAGATCAACCGCGAGGGCTACAAGTCCGTTGCAAGACAGCTTGCTGATCGGTTTGGCTTTGAAAAGGTCGCTATCACGCTGCGCGAGTCCCGCTCGGCGTCCGACAACGGTTGGAGCGCCATGCTGTTTGACGCTGTCGGCGATGAATACCATTTCTCCAAAAAATATGACTTGCATATCGTTGACCGCGTGGGTGGCGGCGACAGCTTCGGCGGCGGTCTGATTTACGCACTGCTCACCGGTAAGGGCAATCAGCGGGCTGTGGAATTTGCCGTGGCGGCCTCCGCGCTCAAGCATACCGTCGAGGGCGATTATAACATGGTTACAGCGGCCGAGGTGGAAAAGTTGGCCGACGGCGATGGTTCCGGCCGCATCCAGCGCTGAATTGATTTTTAAATATTCCCTGAATTTATAAAGTGTCATTGTAAGCTGCTGATCACTTCAAGATAGGGACTCTTGCGATTCTCCACCTTTCTTTCCTGAATACGGCATTGTTCGTTGGTGAAAGGGACTGATACCCTGCCAAAGCGACGAACAATGCCAAGGGAGCGCAATGTTGGCAGACGAATAATAAGACCACGCAGCCCAGCGGGGCCACGGTGCCAGAGGAAGCGGACGCACGCCAGAGGCGTGCATTCGCTTCCTCTGGTTTTTCTTTGCCCAAATGTGAGAGAGAAGTGAGATGCGCCAGGTAGCAGCAAGAGTGAAGCACCCATGCTTCGGCGTTCGAGTCGCATCAGTTCATAAAATCAACCGGCTGCATCTCGAAAATGTCGCCTGTCGCGGGGAAAAACTGTTTTTAAAACTTTTTGCGGTGAAAAAGATGATAAATATATGAAAACACCGCACTTTCGTGCGGTGTTTTCTGTGCTGCATCTTTCATCAACACATTTTGGTATGCCCGACTGGATTCGAACCAGCGGCCTTCAGAGTCGGAGTCTGACGCTCTATCCAACTGAGCTACGGGCACATATTGAATTGGGACGCAGGGGTTAACAAAGTAAGTATAGCAACTTTTTCCACTTCTGTAAAGCTAAAATTTTCGTCAAAGATCGTTAAAAAAATTGACAACTTCTTCTCTCGCTCGTATAATTGCAGTATCCTAAAACAAAGGATCGTTCCTTATGAAAAAACGCAAAATTTCCGACGCTGTCGTCCGGCGTCTTCCCCGTTACTACCGCTATCTCGACGATCTGCACTCCAAGGGCATCGTGCGCATCTCGTCGAGCTCGCTCGGCGAGCGCATGGGCATCACCGCCTCGCAGATCCGCCAGGACCTGAGCTGCTTTGGCGAATTCGGCCAGCAGGGCTACGGCTACAACATTTTGGAGCTGCGCACCGAGATCGGTCACATTCTCGGCGTGGACGAGCAGCACCGCCTCGTCGTCGTCGGCGCCGGCCACCTGGGCCACGCGCTGCTGCGCAACTTTGACTTCATGCAGACCGGTTTTCTGCTTGACACCGCGTTCGACGTCTCCCCCACGCTCATTGGCACGCGCGTCAACAACGTGCTTATCCGCTCGTTCGACGAGATCGGCGACTATTTCGCCGCGTGCCATCCCGATGTTGCGGTGCTGACCGTGCCCAAGCACATCGCGCAGGAGGTCGCCGAGCAGCTCGTTGCGCTCGGCGTACGCGGGATCTGGAATTTCACCAACACAGAGCTGCACGTCGGCAGCGAGGTCTTCACCGAGGACGTCCACTTTGCCGACAGTCTGCTCACGCTGAGCTACCGCATCTCCAAGACCTCCGCCGAGGCGGAGGAGGAAGGAGCCAAACCGTGAAAAGGCCCATTGCCCTGCTCGCATCGCTCCTCGCAGTGACGGTGCTCGCCACCGCGGCCACGGCCGCAGGGGGAGACAGCAGCGACCCGCTGATCTCGCTCAACTATCTGCAAACAACGTTTACCACCAAGGCGACTTCGTCCATCGACGCCGCCCTCGACAAGTCCGATCAGGCGGCGTATGCAAAGGCTGAGGCCGCGCTCCGCTCGACCATCGCCGCGGCAGAGGCCAACGTGGGCGCGCAGCGCGCCGACGTCTTCACCGA
>ENA-OPWW01000711-OPWW01000711.1-human-gut-metagenome-genome-assembly--contig:-NODE-711-length-15210-cov-2.172748_pt1 | contig 15210 bp, 17 predicted proteins | sample MGYA00241513_ERZ502018 | MGnify/ENA primary metagenome ERZ502018 (study PRJEB25962, sample SAMEA2042987) | human gut metagenome | biome: human gut; feature: human-associated habitat; material: faeces...
GCGCACCGCCACTAACTTTCATTTTTTCTTTTTCTTGGGAACCGGCTTACTGCGCTGGCGCTGTTGCGGTGGTTCCTTGGCAGCAGCAACGTTGGCTGGGAAACCCAGTGACAGTCGGAGTGCTAGGAAGAGTTACCACACCCTTGATGTTGCGGCAATCAAGACGGTCTGTGTAGTTGATGCTAGCGGTAAACGCCTTGTCAATCTCACACTGGATGAGTCTGTCCTGGTAAGGACGGATTGCTGCACCTACAGCGACTTCTTTTTCGAGACAGCTGATGCGGGCATTCAGTACATCGAAGCCGTCACGCTGATTCTTGTACAAGCCGAAGGCTGCATTGTTCAACTTCTCTGTCTGATTGTCGTACAGGTCACGGATTGATTTGTACAGGCCAAAATCACCGTCTACCTGAGATTTGTACAGGCCGAAGTCGCCATCCACCTGTGATTTCCACAAAGCGAATTTTTCAGCAACGTCTGTATCACGATGTGCGTACATCTGATTCAGAGTGTTTACCTTCAGGCCCCACATCTCGTTTGTCAGTGACAATTCGGCTTCGCAAGATTTGCTGTAGGCGTTGAATGCAGTCGGAGCAACACCAGAACGGCCGGCAACGGCATCGCTTACTGTGTTGATATTTACGTTTTCGGGCATTCCGCCGCCGATACCAAAACCTCTGCCACGTCCCCAAATGGCAGCAGCACCTAGCGCTGTACCAATGATGCCTGTGGCCAATGCCGCATTACCGACACTTTTCGAAGCATATTCCTTACGATTCTCGTCATGGACATACTCCTTCTCCTTGATAATTTCTTTCATTTCAGTTTCCATAAAATCTTATGTAATTATGCATACGGTCAATATTAACCGCATCACAAAGGACAGAAGAAGTTACTTGCTCATATGAATAGTTACTTGCGAATTACTTGCAGGACACAAAAAAAGGGACACCTATAAAGATGTCCCAAGCTACCTAATACAGGAGGTGTAAATCAAACGAGTCTTAGGCTAGCGAATTCTTTACCGATAGTATGTATACCGTCCTCTATTTTCTTTAATTGAGATTCGGAGATGTAAGTATTGCCTCTCTTGTATTGTCTCATCAATGAGTCATTGATGCCCACAAACTTCGCGAATGCGCTTACGTTTAATACCGAATAGTATTCAAAAAGAGAAGCCAGGTCAAACTTGAACACCGGATCAGCCTTCAGACATTGAGGAACCTTTTCTCCCTCATCATAAGTTTCAACAACCTCTTTCATTGAATTGAAGAAGTCCGCTTTCGCTTCGTTTACCGTATTACCAACACCAATCAAGGACAGACCATCCACATTGGTATTATATGCGATATATGTACCATCGCTCTGCTTCTCTATTGACACTTGAAATTTCATAATACAACCACTTATTATAAATTTATATATAGAAGGGAACCGGGATTAAAACCCGATTTCCTTTTTTAGCTTTTTCATTAGGCCAGATCTTACTTCCTGCGTCCAATGACGCTCAATTAAGATCCTTTTCCCATTTGCCTTGTTCTCGTAGATATCATGATTACTCCCATGCTTTACAAAAACAAAGCCATTTTCAATAGCCTTCTTCTTCATTTCATTCCAATTCATGATGACTCTTTTTGATTTACACTGCAAATATATAACATTTTTGTGATACACGCAAGAGTTTTATCAAAAAGAAATCCTTTTTATATGATCATCTATTTCCCGCCATGCCGACATTACGCTCCACTTTCTCATTTTTGTATCGTTAGAGCGGATAAACGACACCCCTTGCCTTGTTCTACCGATAAGCAAACCGGTCTCTTTATCTGATAGCTTGTCTGACAAGACTCTCACAAGCAGATACCTTGCGTCAGCGCACTCTTCCCGATTGGAATGGAGAATATCATTCTCGTTTATGCCCGTTACCATGATTACCACACCGACGACCTTTTGATATAATTCTGTAATTTTCATGCTGAACAACATATAAGGTTATGAAACAAAACATCTCAAAAACTGTTGATTAAGCTATGAAGCCTCACGAACAGTCCTTGAGATGTTAGCCCGTCTGTGATTTGGTCGTCGAAACGGGTGTGAGGCTTCTTTCTCTCCTGCCTCTAACGGAGTTTATTTTATTTGTTACTGATAACCGGCCTTCTACTTTACCGGATAACTTAGTGCTTAATAATCAATTAATGTCTCATTTTGTCCTCCTTTCTTAATAAACCTTTTTCCAATGGAAATTGTTATATAAATACAACTTAAACTTTTCATACCGGAAACGGTCTGTGAAGATAGTGCCGGTATTACCACATAAATAAATTATAACTAACTCCACCACCGACATACAATCCACCGGGATAGCCGTATCCAAATTGCAGGCCAAGGGCCCATCGTTTTTGCTTCGGTTTAAGAGTGATGATTTCCTTTTCTCCGTAGATTTCCATAAAATCAAGACTGGGCTTATAACCGCTAACTATTGCCCGGTAATTATCAGTCTTATACTCCTTGCTTGTGATCGGGATAAGCACCGGGACCGAGTCGCCTTCTACGGTTCTGTCGGTAGTGGTATCTATCAGAATCGGTAAATACACCGTATCGGTACGCTTTAAGGTCTCCTTTACCGGCATAAGCACGATGTCAACTATAGTGTCCCTTACTCTTATCGTATCGCCTTTTACATAGACAGTCGAAGGATCGTGTGGATTACAACGCATCCACACAATCACGCATACAAGCAGGCAGACTAATATCCAAGGGAGAGATTTCATATGATACTTTCATTTGATGACCAATCCGGACCCGACAACAACACACTCAACTCTTCGCCTTCGTAGGTAGGATAAGGATAAATCGGATTTTCCGTTTTTTCTTCTTCGCCCAATAATGGCAAAGTCATAATGGACGGGAAAAGAGCTTCGTAATGAACTATCTTCATGATCACCTGAGTACCGTCAACATTCTTTCGGGGGATCAGGTGCAGTTCGTCGAGCATCTCTTGCGGTATCGCATTTAGATTATCTGAAGGGAATACAATGTATTTCATACGCTTTCTGTTTAATTACCTATCAACTGATTTATATCTGTTCCCAAGTGACGGTGCCATCCTCATTGAAAATAAGTTTCTTGTTTCCAAGTAATATAACCTCTGTTTGTGCCGTCGAACCGAGAATCATCTGACCGTCTTTTGACGCCTTAGTATTGTTTCCAAGAAGGATTACATTGTTTAATTGATTAACACTACTACCTCCACCATTAGCACCTACCATGATGTTATTGCTGCCTTTACAATATCTACCAGCTTTATAGCCTATATAAGTATTTTTTTGATTACCATAATACCCTGCCTCATATCCGACAACAGTGCATCCTTCTGTCTTTACTTCACTATCTACTAGATTTTTACCCGCATTACGACCAATAACTACACATTGAGAAGAACCTGCACCTGAATAAAAACCTAATGCATCACTTCCAATGCCAACAGATTCCTGATGTTCACTTCCTCCTAATGCCGATCTCCCAATTGCGACATTATTATTACACTCTTTTCTGGATGGATAAAGAGTGTCTGCACCTATTGCGACATTATCCTTACCACTCGGTATATATGCAGAAGAATAGGTTCCAATAGCAATATTACGAGAGCCGGAAATCAATTTAGAAAGTGAATTTGTTCCTATGCCAATACATCTCGTTGAGTTTTCAGATTTCTTAAGTGTATTATATCCTAATGCTACATTCCACCAGCTTGATACATCATTATCCCCTATATTTATATATATATTTTGCCGACCGTAAGTTATGAATTGACTAGCGGATGACTTATCAACCACCTCATATAACTCAATTTCCAAAGTTGACGCATATTTGGCTGACGGGTATACTTTCAAAGAACCACCGTCACTAATCATTCCAATATAGGCTATCAGATTGCCATTATACGTATCTATCGGTGTCTTATTTCCGATACCTACCTGTATTGAATTTTCATTGCCTTCTATACCTTTTGTTAATTTGGCAAGGTATTTTCTCCCATTGGTAGTAGCCAGTGAAAAGACAAGGGCATTATCGTATCCGCTTGTATGAGTATATATACCATTTTCATAACTCCAACCTTCGGATAATTCTACTGGTTGTGTAATCAGATTATCTCCGCATGGAATCTTATCTGCTAATAGAAACTTTGCTGTATCCTCAAAGTTCCCATCAATCGCAGTAGCCAAAGTGCCCCACGATTGTTCACTGTCTTTTGCTATGTCAAATATCTTTTTCATATTATTCGTTTTTAATTAATGTTTCATTATTTATTAAAGTATCGTTACCTAACATTGTCAAGTAGCTGGAGATAACTATGCTGATCTTCTGAGGAGATTTGGCGACCTTTCCGGTTACTTCATAGACACCATTGTCGACGGAGATGGATATGTCGCTGATGGCGTTAGATGATACGCCTATCAGCTTATCAGAAGCGTTTGACAAGGTTATGGTGATAGTTACCGTGCTACCTTCGGTTACATACACTCCCGGATTAACTGAGTAGGAGATCGAGGAGTAAGGGATGTTACTCTTTACAATCGGTCTAAACTCGATCATATCCGGATATAGCGTTCCTGCCTTATACTTCTTCAGTTGGCGTTCAAGGAGGAATTCGGAGAGGCTGTAGGGGAAGAGCATGAGAGACCATAATGCTAATTTAGCAAATCTAGTATCGTTGTCTCTATATGTACCAAGCCATAATTTATCACTATCTACAAATGTTGGTATAATATTTATGTATTGACCATTATTTATATACTTAGACTGATAAAAAACTCTTCTTATTGTATCATCTGTATTAATTATATTTCTACCTCCGAAAGAATAAGAAATTTTTTCTCCATTATTGGATATAGTATTAAACATAAAAGCTCCATTGTTCTGTGATTCAGCTTTAGATAATACAGCAGCATCACCATTAGAGCCGATATTTATCCTAATTCTTTCATAATCGGCAACAACTGTATAGTCCTTCAAAACAGGGAGACCGGTCACCTTGCCGAAGTCGTTGATTCCGTCTAGGCTGAGAGCGTGTTCGATGGTGGGGAGGACTTCGATAGTAATATCCAAATCTATATTTTCTGGGTTAACTTTAAATCCTATCCAAACATTAGATAAAATTTCTGCTGGGACAAATATAGTGCTCTTAGGACAAACATATTCTCCATCTTCAGTGATTCTAATCGAGGTAATATCACTAACATTATCTTCCGAAACATAATTATAAACAACATTTTGACCTTCTTTAAGTCCGGTTACTTTGAGTTTAAAAGTAGGAATAGAAACTTCATTAACTGTTCCGTCTTTATAAACATAAGTAAACAATAAGGCTAAATTATCATTTGCTTTTGTGAGGTGGATAGAATTTCCAGTAAGCTCAAATATAAAATCAGTATTATTACTACTAGCCATTTTATCCCAAGTTTTATTAGCACCAAACACAACCGGATAGCTATTGATACCACTCTCCCCTTCCCAACCGATATTGTTTAACTGGATGTTGTGACCTCCTACAAAGTCGATCAACTGATCGTTAAACTCTGCATGGTTCTCGTTGGTGATACCCTGCTTCTTGATGTTGTAGTACAACTGAGGCTTGATGATCTGTCCCGGACGGTCAAGGTTATAGTAGGCGATGATCTGATTGATTTCGTCAGTGGTCAGAACTTTATTAGCGATGAATCCTCCTGCGTAGGCAATTTTAACACATTTTCGAGGAACATTATTTGTATCAAGATATCCGATAACTGAAAAATAATCAGCAACTCCAGCAGCTGTAGGATAGCTAGCAGTGAAATCATTCTTATCTCCTAAAATATCATTGACAACCGTAACATTTCCTATCTCGTTAATACTTGGGGACGTATATCCACAAATATAATATTTGCCATTAAGGCCATTCCTTTCGAACATATTATTCCGGATAAACCTTTTGCCCAATACATTGACATGATCAGAGCCTATATCGGAAATATAGTTAATTATGCTAATGACAGTACATTCCTTGCTATCTCCTATAATTTCGTCAACGGTCTTTTCGCTGACGATCATGTCGTCTACTCCGTCTGTACATAGCCAGCCTTCGAAGTCGGTTCCCGGCAATCCATATCCACTGCCCTCCGCAAATCCGAAGTTCAGCAGGCGCATGTCGTTCCCGTTGCCGGACAAGTCCTTCAAAACAGCCCGGTCAGGGTCGTCGTTTGTCTTGCCCCAGGTGGATATAGCCATCTTGACGTGGCTGAGTAGTTCGGGGTCGATGTAGGGACGACCGGACACCCCTACATCACGACCACCGATTCGGTTTAAATCGACCCGGTTAAGACTCAGTTTATTTAAAGATAACCTGTTTAGCATTATTCTGCCTCCGTTAAGATACCTGTTGTTACTTCCGAATAGCTCTCAATACGGATTGTTTTGGGATAAACCAAAGCACTGAAATCACAGTCAAAAGTCTTTCCGGTGTTATTCTGTACATTGGATGGCAAAAATACCGGTTCGAAATCACCCTCCGTTGGAGTACGCTGAAAGATGTTCAAACGACTAGCTGCGGTTCGCTCAAGGTGGATGTTGAAATCAGCATTCACTACTGCTTCGGCAGCGTACAAGTCCTTATCTTCTATTTTTGTAAATTGTAATTCCATGATTATTTCTCCTCTATTTTTAGTTTATAATTTCAATGGTAATCTCCTCTCCCTTCCTTTGGGCATCTTCAATCAATACGTTAAGTCGATCGGAAGTATATCGAGATTCTGTGAGACGGCCAACCTCAGTATTCTTCCCTACCAGGATACACCCAGCACTATCATCAGCGGTACTTCCCGGATGGATTAGTATACCATCAAAATAAGGTACATTAAGCAAACGAGGTAAATTGCGTCCGAATTTAGGGGACCAATTATATATCACTTTATATTTACCGGCAGGAATGGCTGTTTGTTCGGGAATCTTCTTTTCTGCGGGAAGATCGCGCAACCGATCCTCTAATGTGTTACAAAACATATTTCCGTCAACAAACAGACGTCCAACTGTATATTTATCTTTTTTCCAAAGTCTTTCTACTCTTAACTCCATATATGTTTCCTCCTATAATATTAAAATCAATACTAATGTCTGAATAACCTGACCGATAAGGCCTCCAATCAATGTCGCCGCAATATCAAGCCAGTCCCATTTGCCACCCCATTGTTTATCCTTGAATTCCATTCCTGCCGCCAGTCCTGCGACAAACAAGATGGTAAGCAGTGCACCTGCCGGGATAGCGTAAAGCAGGTGCTTAGGACGGTTACTTTCTTTGATCCAACTCATACTCTTTTATTTAGTAATCGCTTGGTGGCTGACGGTCTTTACATCCCCGAACTTCGCATTTCTTAAAAATTAAAGCCTGATTCTCAAGTTCCAGCTTTGTGTTTTTGGCCTGTAAATCCCGGATACGCTCACGGTCCTCATTCTTTTCAACATAAAGCTGATCAATCTTAGTATCCAACTCGTGAACTTTAGCTTCTTTTTTCTCATAAAGTTCCTTCCATTCTGCTGCATACTGACTGATGTTATCCGCTTCTGCTTTTTCTGCCTGGGCTGCTTCCCTACGCTTTTTTGAGTCATAGAACATAAATGCACCCAACAGAGGAAGAAGGATTGTTGCAATAGCACCACCAATTAACGTTACGATTTGACTTATCTGTTCCATTATTTTTTATAGAATTTAAGCCAGGCAAAATAGTGGCTGTTCTCCAAGTAGTTGTTGTCTCTCTCAGCTAGCCGGGCCTCTCTTTCAAAGGAGACCATGTGGTATGCATCACGATTGCAGATATTACCGATTAGGCGGATGCACCATTCGAGTACATACCATAGATAAAATATAACCGCAGATAATGCCAACCACCATGCTGAGTATCCGAAGACCAACTCTCCGGCCCATAGGAGTAATCCAGATGCAACAGTCAGTTCAATCCACTGACGGGCATGGACACATTCGTGATTGATAGTTGATTGTCTGGCCTCCGTCTTGGACCATTTAGTAAATACCCAAGCAAACAAAGTGATGGTTGAATAGCTTGGAAATAAGATAGCTTTAGCAAGCCATGAGTCATAAAATACTTTTTTCATAAATATTTGTTTTTAAATTTCCAATTATTATTCTTTTGACAAAGCATTAATAACTGACAAACGATCAATAGCCCGAACAAAAAGCTCTGCATACTTTTTAAAAGATTCTGCTTGCTCCGTAGTTAGATCAACCACACCATTATTATACATTTCCCTTGCAATTTCTAACTCACCAATATCACCTGTGTTTTGATAAATTGCATTAGCAAACTTCTGCGATACATCGATGGTACTCTTGTTCCCTTCAATGTCTATTACTTCGATTTTTCTAAAGTCTATTCTCATCATAATATTTATACTTTATTTCTTCCTATAACTGCGACCTCAAATGCACTATTGATCCATCCTTGGTCCTTATGAAATGTCTTTACTGTAAAAGTACTAGCCTGTTTATCAGATATTATACAAATAGTCCAATTCTCGTTTATGCCTGTAGCTATTATAAAATAGTCGGTATGACCTAAATCGTGCCAAAAGACATAATTTCCTGTATCTGTCCTGTCGACTTTGGATACATAGCACCCATCTCCCCATCTGTTTGATATACCACCTCCCGATGTAATACGTGCAGCCCATAATACTCCAGGAGCATCCCATTTCTCATACCGGCGCTGGCCGAATTTATGAGATCCATAACTCTCTATAGCCCCACCACCAGAAGTGTTAGCTATGATTCTTAACGCAACTCCTCCTTTACCATACGTGCTTAGATTAATACAGTCTTGATTATCATTACGTATAGTCAAAAAAGGATATGCCCCTTGAGAAGAAACTCCTCCGTACTCATTAATGCGCAAAAAACGAGTACCGCTAACCTCTAAAAGAATCTTTGCATCAACTATATCTCTAGACACTATATTATTATCCTTTATCTCCCATCCTCCTAGAATAGCCCCAGATGTCACCACCAGGTTTTCAGTATTGATATTCTTGGCATCAATCATCGGAACCCCATCAACATCTTTAAACAAGGCGATGTCCTGACCGGTATTAGTTCGAATTACGGTACTATTAGAAGTCAATATCAGCTTTCCATTAGCTGTATTTATCCCACCTTCAGCAGTTAATTCAAAACCTGTCTCATTATGCTTTATAGCTCCTTCGGTTATCATCCATCCCTGCGTCTTTTCAAGATTACCTACAAATATTCCGGAAGTTCCCAATACGTCAATTGTCGCATTCTGCGCTAGCAATACGTTTGTCGCAACATTAATAAACTCATTGAATTCATCCCATTTCGTAGAATCAAATGTAGAAGTAGATGTATGAGTTACCTTACAGAGTTTGTTATTCCCGTTATAAATAACGGTATCAATAAACGCATCATTGTGATAATACTCGGTATTCGGTTTCCATTCTCCGCGTGGCCGGAGCATTGCACCCGGCAATCCAGTCTTTCCTTGTCCGCCGGTTAAACATGCAGGATCGCTCTCATATGTTGTATTATCAGTGTAAGTAACCTTAGTTTTAGTCCATATGTATTTACCATCCTCCCACTTAGGAGCGGTCGTAGACCAAGAACCGCCGACAAGAGAGCTGGAGGAAGTCGAGAGGTAATAAAATATTTCGAAAGATTTTACCCCCTTACCGGATGGACCGGCACTTCCTGTCACACAGACCGGATCGCTCGTCCAAGTTGTATTATCAGTATAAGTGACAACCGTTCGCGTCCACATAAATTTACCATCTGTCCAGCTTGGTACATTATACGACCATGAACCACCTGCCGGAGTGCTATAGGATGTAGACAGGTAATATTGTTCTCTGTAACTCTTTACTCCTATACCCGTTTCCCCCTTCGCTCCTGTGACGCAAACAGCATCTGTCGTAGTCGATGAACCATCCGTATAGGTGATAACTGACCTGGTCCACATATACTTTCCGTTTACCCATGTGGGAACACTCGTTGACCATGACCCGCCTATAAGAGAACTCGAAGAGGTAGACAGATAATATTGTTCTGTAATACTTGCCACTCCTTTCCCATCGGAGCCATTAGCTCCTTTAGAGCCGGTTATACAAGCCGGATCTGTTTCCGTTGTGGAACCATCTGTATATATGACCTTCGTTTTACTCCACATGTACTTTCCGTTTACCCAAGCCGGAGCAGTCGTCGACCAAGAACCACCGGAAAGAGAACTAGAAGAAGTTGAAAGGTAGTAAAGCACATCCACATCTTGTACTCCTATTCCATCATCTCCCGGCTTTCCGTTACTTCCATCCTTGAGAACAATAATGGTTTGCTGATCAACTAACACCACTCCCGAAGTCTCACTGTAAAGCCGGAACTGTATTTTACTGGTTATTCCTGATACTGCAATATCGTTTCCCGGAGTATATCCGTTTGCAGTCCCGGAATCGATGACATAGTCCATTGAATAACCGGCAGGCAGAGATGACACTACGGTAGAAGCTCCGTCCGTCTTCATTATCCGACAGGAAACCTTTGATACTTCACTGCTACCATCAGCGTTCTTCTTTATTACGTTTACGGAAGGTTGCAGGTAATACATAACAGCATTCTCTCCATCACTCCCCGGACTACCGGCATCACCCTTAGATATAGTCTTCAGCCAGTCTGTAGAAGAATCAGACGGTTCCTGCGTAGTACTAGGTTCAATACATATCCATGTGCTGCCGTTATGGGTAACTTCATCGTAATACCAATACTTTCCTGCTTTCCATTCCCCCTTAAATGCGGGAACAAGGACTTCTGTAGTGCCATCTTGTGAAAGCTGTTTAATCGTACCGGTCATATACACATTGCGAAGGTATGCACTGTATCCGGACAAATCCAGTTCTGAAATGACCAGATTGGACAAGTCTCCTAGCTGCATCATGACCATAGAAGAGGTTATCTCCCAGTTATTGACTCCTGCAAGATAGCGTTTATAGTCTTTTGTGGAATAAGCAGATTTCTGGCGCTCCGCATTTGTGAAATTGCCATATGCCACAAAATGCATGGCCTTCTGAGGATGATATGAATAGCCGCTTCTAAGAGTATATTTAAACTCCGAATTGCTTATCTTTTGAGTTATACGAAAATAAGAAGTTTGGAATCCTGTACTATTGTTGAATATACCCTTGCAAATGTCATCTACCGCAAGGTTTGCAACTTCTCCCGGTTCCAGCTTCAAAGTCAGAGTCTGAGAGGATTCATTTACGGATTCGATAATACCACCACCGGGAGCAAGCCAGTCTTCTCCCGAAGTTATTGATACGCGGTTATAGCGAAGTTCCGGAACCTCAAGGAAGTCTCGGAGATGGAGTGATTTTGCATCGATATGTCCGTCGGGGGAAATCATCCAACCAATGAGATTCTGTACATAGTCTTTTGATGATATTTCCTTTGAGAAGGTTGCGTCTTCCGCGATTAGTTTCTGGATAACGGCTTTTATCTTAACGTCAATGCCGGCCAAGAAGGTTATTAGCCCTTTGGCTTCATCGTCCTCCACTTTGCTAAGATATTTATCATCGGCATCGTCCCCTGTCATTATTGGAGACAATTTATAATGCCTTCGTCCATCCGCTTCCGAAATGGTCTCATCTTTCAACAATTTATACACACTTCCATCTGACTCAACAGAGACTATCTGGGCCGGATAAGGAAAGTATTCTTCCGCATCCGTATTACGAGCATATGATGTCGCATCTTCCAGTGTTTTGAAAGTTGCCGTAGAATCGATAGGTCTCCCTGTCGTTCTTTTATATTGTAATGCAAAACTGCTTCCGTTTATCTTAACCATAATCTTATGCAGTTTTAAAAGTAAATGTATCGGCATCATTCAATCCCGAAGTCTGAACAACCCACATCTTATAATCAATCGCGGCACTTTTGTTGTCTCCTTCAACAGATATTGTTATTGGGCCGGTAGTAATTCCTGTATCCTCTATGAAATTACCCGGATAAGCAGTAAGCGTCAATTCAGTAACCTCATCAGCAGGAATACAAACCGCTATTTTCTTCCATTTATCTACTGGGAACTTATATGTTCCCGCCTTTATATATAAACCACTTGATTTCAAATTACGTACCTCATCGGAGGTTTGAGGCACAGAATCACACAGCCCGGCAAACCACTTACGATAAACGTTGACACTTATCTTACTTGTCAATGTCAATTCCTTAATATCTTCATCCTCACCGGCAGCATACATGACTGTAGCAAAATACATTTCTCCTTTTGTATAGTTTCCTTCCAATTCTCTTGTCGCAATCTGTACGCCATTATTGTCCTCTTCAGAAAATGCCAGAATATTTTCTTCATTATTGTCGTAGAAAGCCTTAGTCATCGCTCCGTTATCATTACGGGTAGCAGTATAGGTTAAAACTCCTTTTTTAGAACCAAATTCAACGTCATTAGCCGTCGATATTTTCCCAACAAGAGTAGCCGGCATCGGAGCATAAAGCATCTTTCTGAATATCTGCTCATATCCCATACCTTTTCTCAATACGTCTCCCGGATTCACATAACCTGTTTTTGGCGCATTTACACGAATATCCTTGCTTAATCCCACATCCCCAGAAATACCACCGGATGAAGAAGAACCTCCTCCGCCACCACCTGTACGCACAACAGTACTAGTCCGATAATCCTTCGATCTCGAACTAGCCGGAATAGCCCTTGTTTTTATTACGATATTACTGCTCATATCTCTATCATTACACATTGGAAACGATTCATCTTGTAGTCGATAGATCCGCCTGCATTAATGAATCTTTTATTAACCATATAATTGTCAGACAAACGAGATAACGGAGTAATATCTGATGATTCTTTTATCACTTGAGTTAATTTTACACGGGTGGCATTATAGCGGTTGATTATTCTACGAATAAGCTGTTCCTCCGGACGAATGGTAGTTCTTTCTATGTATGAATAAAGATCATCTCTTAAATAATCGGTCCATAATACAACTTTTCCATAACATGCACCATCATGATTGTATGAACTAATTTTCAACTCAATCTCATCAAGTTCATTAATATAGTTTTCATTAATGACATTTTCGTAGATACGATCTGAGTTAGATGTAGTATCCTCTCCATCTCTGGGGATGAATTTTACAGTAAAGTTTTGTAAAAACACTCCATACTTGTTAACTTCAGACGGATACATGCTAGCTAACAATTGAAACTCCAATTCTCCTGTTGTCACTCCACTTCCAGTAAGAGAAGAATATATCATTTTACCTGATGCACCTTGATAAGGATCATTCAATTTCTTGTCATTGATTATAGCTTTATAGTCTCCATCCTCGTATTCTCCAAAGGATATATATGTGCATTTATACAAGTTATTACCAAGTACCGGATCATCTGTCGTAAGATCTGTATTACCAATAAACAATTTAGTACCTATCATTAAGTTTCCTCCCCATCTATCTTTTGACAAAGGAGATAATTCTTCATTCTGGAAGTATTTTACAGAGGCATTAATGCAAAATACTCCGGGAGGATAAGCAACACATGGACTCCTCAATATAAAAACGGGAACATATCCTCCTAATACTATTCCATCTTTGTTTTTTAACCTCACTCTTATTATATCAGTATAATTATACTCTGTGATATCTGGAACTTTCCCTCCATCCTTATCAACCATTTTGTAGTTACAATATCGCATAGGAATAGCACCCAGTAGGTTTTCCGCCTCTACATTGTTCTTATATCCGTTTATGTCTACACGATGTGCGAACTGTTCGTATTGATACATATCCAAATCACCGGGATTCAAGAGTAGGCGATGTGAAACATCATTGCCAGATACAATATCCGGCAAAGTGACCAACTGATCTAAATCGTCATAATCCACACTGAAATTCAAAGTCTCAGGAATTGGATAATTACTGCATTTGATTGTCACTTTATTATATCCGGGCAAAATATCCATAGAATGATCGGAACCGGCGAAACCGATATTTTGTATCGTAATACTATTAAATCCTACATCTTCTTTTTCCGTTAGTGTAACATTATATTTATGATATACTCCATCATGATCCAAATCTACGAAGTACAGTTCTCCTTTCCAGTCTACGCAAGTCCAGTTTAAGAATTTGCATACTTCTTCCAAAACTTCTTTCAACTTCATGGCTTTTCCACCTTCATCGAAAAAGTTTTGTTCGCTAACCCTCATATCATATAGTATGTTACTGCCAGATAAATATTCTTTCTCACTTTTCGCATAAACATAAGGGAGGTATACAGCGTTATAATTTGCAGAAGATGCTTCTATACATCTTTTCAACAAATACCATAATGAAACAAATTCTTTCTTTTTACCTTCTACTTCATAATCAATAAACTCAAGGGTAGACATGGCACTCATGCACTCCATCTCCAATTCAAATACATCTGAAGTATAGTCCTGTGTATAGATTTCAGGTTTGATGAAACCAATCCATGTTACTATTCCATTCTTTTTAAAAACAACTCGGTACTCTTGATAAGCTGTAGTAAACAAACTCTGCAAATAATCACTACCTACTACACGAATTGTTGCAGTACTGAACCGAATAGGAGTATAGAGAAATTCATCATCTGCAATGTCAATTGTAAATGGAGAATTACCACCCTTTAGTTCCATAACTTCTCCCGAATAGTTGTCTTTTTCTATTTCAACCACACATGGGATATTATCAATTGTGGCAAATGGTATCGTGTATATTAGTCCGTAACTCATGATATAGGTTTCTTTCCTTGTGATTTAAGTTCATTATTAATGGTAAGGATCAAGTCTTTAGCTCTTACTCTAGTAGTGACTGATGAAGATATATTTCCACCTCCACCCAATCTTCCAGAATTAATCGCTTCAAACAGGCGGGATTGCTGTCCCTGATTAAGTATCATTTCACCAGCATTGACACGGGCCAGCATTTTATCTCCAGATGATGGACCACCAGTCACAACTCCTCCGCGTGCAAACTTAGGGATAGCGGCAAACAATGCTAGAGCAGCAGCTATTGCCCCACCAATTGCAATAAGGCTTATAGGCCAAGGCAGTTTTTTTGCGGCACTTGCTCCAACCGCACTAGCTCCCTTAGCCGTATTAGCGGCTAACC
>ENA-OPWW01000713-OPWW01000713.1-human-gut-metagenome-genome-assembly--contig:-NODE-713-length-15202-cov-2.868687_pt1 | contig 15202 bp, 13 predicted proteins | sample MGYA00241513_ERZ502018 | MGnify/ENA primary metagenome ERZ502018 (study PRJEB25962, sample SAMEA2042987) | human gut metagenome | biome: human gut; feature: human-associated habitat; material: faeces...
CCACCGTAGCTGATTCGCGCGTGTTTCGCACGCGCGGACACGTCGATTTCACGATTGGCACACCCGAATTTCGCGGTGCCGTCACCGGCGGTTCACCGCAACCGGCGTGGTAGACGCCGTGATCGCAATCACTCCGGCCAGATGCCGTTCTGCGCGTACTTGGTGCGGTACTCCCCCGGCGTCATGCCGCTATGTTTTTTGAACACTTTCGAAAAATGGCTTTGTGACCGGTATGCGAGGATCTGCGCGATCTCATCGAAACCGTATTCCGAATATTTGAGCATGTTCTCGGCGGCTTCCATGCGCTTGTCGGTGATGTATTGCGATATCGTCGTGCCCGTCTCCCGTTTGAACAGTTCCGACAGGTACGTGGGGTTCAGATGCACATGCTCGGCGAGAATGGGCACGGTGATCCGCTCGTGCAGATGGTAATGGATGTAGTCCATACATTCGTTGACGGCTTTGGAATGCGTCTCCGCCTTCTGCATGTCGGCCATGGCCCATGTGAAGAACGTCATCATGTCGGTGTGGAGGCGCCGCACGTCGTCTGGCGTCTTGCATTTCTCCAGATCCTGGATGTACAGGTCGGACGCGTTGTAGGCGTCCTCCTCGTCCATACCGCCTTCGATGGCGAAACGCGTGGCGAGCGTGATGGTGGTGACGAACCGGTATTTGGCGTTTTTGAGTGGATCGTCCGACAGGTAGCCGTACAGTCCGGAATCCCACAGACGTGTGCTTTCGGCGATGGCGTTGATGTCGCCGGAACGCATCATGTCGTATTGTTTCATCTCTTCGACGTACCGGTGGTGCCGGACGCGGTCCTCCCTGGAAAGAAAGTCCAGGTATCTCAGCTTCGCTTCGTCAACAACCGCCATACTTCTCCCACTGTTTTATACTGCCGTCCGCTATTTGCGATCGTCCAGATCGAATCCTCCTTCAAGGATAAAGCTCTTCAGCAGCTTCGTGGCGAGAAGATTCGCCGTGAATTGGGAGACCGGACTATCCGGCTTATCGAAAAACGCCTTTGCCAAAGACCTGTTAACCGACGCTTTCAACCGGTCGAATCGTCCGAATTCGTTCAGGGTTGTCTCTGTAAGGTCAAGCCGCATCATCTCGTTGAGCAACGCCCCATCCACGTCAAACGCCTTGGTGATTTGCTCCACTTGGCTGTTTTTGGCGCTGTTCGCGTAATATGTGATGTAGTCGCGTAGCGTCTTGCCTTCCTCCAACTCGATTTCGCCACGTTCCACATCATGCATGAACAGTTCGGCATACCGTTGTTCCTCTTGGCTGAGCGAAGCGAACGACTTATGCAACTCCTCCTCGGCTGATGCCAACAGGGCCGGATCGCCTCCGCCAAGCGCCTTGAGCCATTTGGTGAAGTTGGCGTTCATGTAATCCGTATCAATCAATCCTGTATCTATCTCAGTGATATGGCCGTCAAGTTCATATGGTGCTTCCGGACCGCTGCCGGAACCTTCGCCGCTGCTGAACATTTCCTTATACCGCTGTACAAGAATCAGATATGTCCGTTCATCAAGCTTCGGCCGCACAACCTCCACGGATCCATCGTCATGGGTGACGGAGTATTCCTGCTGTTCCCAAGTGAAACCTTGCACTTTGGCGGATTCCAGGAAATCATTGAGTTCCACGAACAGTTTTGCGAACTTGCGGCATGCCTCCACCGATTCCGGCAGTCGCATGAAATCTTCCACGCCTCCGGCACTGAACACGGAGGCGATTTCTTCGAAACGCGCATCCATCAGGCGCACGTTTTCCGGCAGTTTCTGCACGAACAGATCGAGCGGCTTGTCTCCGGAATACAGTTTTACCGCCGCTTCGATATACCCCTTCATGGTGTGTGGCTTGCGGTAGTAGCGAATAGTTCCGAAAGGCTTATCGGGACCGAACAGTCGATTCGTGCGACTGAACGCCTGGATGATGTTCTCATAGTCGATGATTTTGTCGAGGTACAGCGTGTTGACCCACTTGGAGTCGAAACCTGTCAGCATCTGATCAACCACGATCAGCAGATCCAGCCGTTTCTCACGGTGCTGGTCGACCGTCAGGTATGGACGCTTGTGGGAAAGCCGCGCGGTGATGTCTTTCTTCATCTTCGGCCATGTGGGGATAATGAAATCCTTGTCGAACAGTTCGTTGTAATCGCCGATGATTTCCTTAAGCGCATCCTCCTTGAGGATTGCGCCGTCGGAATTGTCGACGTTGGGGTCGAACAGCGCGGTCACGTGCATCTGCGGAGCACGTTCCTTGAACAGATGGTAATAGCTGATCGCCTCGGGAATGGAACTCGTGGCCAGCATCGCATGGAATTTGTTGCCTCTGCTCAGCAATGGGAATTGGTCGAGAATATCCTCCACGACCTTGTCTTCATGTGGCGTGCCTTGCGCATACTGCGCTGCGGTCAGATAGTCCTCAATGCCTTTGACATGTTCTCCGGCCTGCGTTTCCATGGGTCCCATCGGCATTTGCTTCGGATCCATGTAATGGTAGAACACCTCAGCTTTCGCCGGATCTGCCTGGGCTTCCTCAACCGTCGCGGCTTTCGCTTTCTCCAATGCGACCGCTTGACGAACATCCTTGTCTCGGTAGGTCAACACCATGTACGGGTCGAATCCGAGCACATTGCCATCGCGGATGCCGTCGGCGATGCTGTATCGGTGAAGGCAATCGCCGAACACCATTGATGTGGTCGCGCCCTTCTTACGGTTCTCCTCATGAATCGGAGTGCCCGTGAAACCGAAATACAATGCGTTCGGGAAGGAATGGCGAATATCCTGCAGCATTTCGCCGAACGTGGAACGATGGCATTCGTCGATAATGAATACGATGCGTTTGCCGGCGAGCTTCTTCACTTCCTCTTCGGTGATATGCCCCTCGCCCGCTTTGATGTTGCTCATTTTCTGGATGGAGGTGACGATGAGCGTGTCTTTGGGGTCGATGCTTGCCAGTTTCGATTTGAGCACATCCGTGTTTTCCGTGCCCTGCACATCATCGGCATCATCCGCGAACGACCGGTATTCCAGCAGCGACTGCGTGCCCAATTCGACACGGTCCATGAGGAAGACCACCTTGTCGGCATCTTTCGAGCCAGCGATGAGCTGCGCAGCCTTGAAGCTGGTCATGGTTTTGCCCGAGCCAGTGGTGTGCCACACATAACCGCCCGGACGGCCCGGCGTGCCGCTTGGCACCGGCTCATCCCATTTGCAGGTGCGTACACGGTCGGAAATGGCGTTCACCGCCTGGTATTGGTAGCTGCGTAGCACTTTGAGGCATCCGTCTGCGGAATCGGCGACCGTATAGAACCCGATGAGCTGGTGTGCCATGGGAATGGATAGCAGATCAGATGTGAAACGCTTCCATTCATCCTGCCCGACATGGTTGTTCGCCGCTATGGGCTCATTGTTGAAGTCAGCCCAGTGGAAGAAGTAGTTGCTGTTGAAATCGCCTTCACCGGGATTGGCGAAGTACACGGCATCATCCGGATTCATGGCCACGAAGACCTGCACGAGTCTGAACAGCCCGGTGAACACGCCTTCATGCGCGTATTTGGCGATTTGATTGGTGGCCTGGCTTATGGGAATGCCGCTTTTCTTCAGTTCGATATGGATGACCGGCATGCCGTTGATGAGCAGGCAGACGTCTCCTCTACGATCGTTCAGCATTTTGTTTTTTGCCGGATACATCGGCTGTCTTGCGATTTGGTACCGGCTTTGCCCAGCGGCGATTTCCTGGCGATCGTAGATCTTCAGGCTGATTTCCTTACCGAAATGTGCTGTGTCTGCGGGATTGTCACGTTTGATGGACACGGTTTTGCCGTTGATGAAGGAGTTCAACGCCAATGGCGTGCGCAATGTTTCGATCTGTTCAAGGATCTGCGCCATCTCACCCTTGGTAAGGCGCTGCCCGTTCAGGCGATCGATGCCTTTGTTGTTGTCGAATAGGATGTTGGCCCAGTTATCGATGAGATCCTGTTCAGTCGGGTATTCCAACACACCATCGGTCCACCCGTGGCGTTTCAGCACCGCGACCAGATCGTCTTCGAAATCCGATTCCTTATCGTAGAACATGTTTCATCTCCCCGAACGCACCGTCACTTTCTGAGCCCAATCTTACGAGCGCAACCCCTAACATCCAAGAAGCAACACCACAATACTTACGCTGATGAAGGGTGATGAGCGAATCCAGACGGTCGAAGAATGCACCGATTCGGCGCTGCTCGGCGATGTTTGGATGGCCAAAAAACACATTCGCAATATCTTCATTGTGAATGTGCACGACAGATTTGCCTTGAGCTCTTTTCGCTAAATCGAAATGCGGCTTTCCATAAGATAATTCCAGAGCAAGAAAAACCGGATCGATGTCGGCTGAAGACGTTATGACATTTAGGTCGCCGCCTAGGATAATCCCAGGTTTTTCAACGACTGACGCAATGGATATGTCCTCAGCCGTTTCTCCGGAGGCAGGAATGATAACCTCTCCACCTTCGCTGTAAACAGAATTTTCAAGAGGTTTTACGAAAGTATCAACGGAATGTATCTGAGTCTCGTAATTTGTATACAACCTGCCATACAAAATAATTGGAGTGCCCTGATCTCTCAGATCGTTCTTCGAATACCCACATCCCTTAGAAAAAGAACACAGTTCCCCCAGCTTACGCTGTTCCCAAGCGGGGGTGCGGTATTCTTGTGAAAGATGTGCAGTCGCTCGTGGAACCGTGCATTGGTTTGCCGGTACCGCAATGAGGAGGGATAGATGAATAAGCAGCAGCTTGCTTCGAAGATTTGGGAATCCGCCAATAAGATGCGTTCCAAGATCGAGGCGAACGAATACAAGGATTACATTCTTGGCTTCATCTTCTACAAATTCCTTTCGGAAACCGAACTGATGCGCTTGAAAGCCAGCGACTTCACTGAGGACGATCTTCCGCAGCTCACGGAGGACAATCCGGACATTGTGGAATTCGTGCAGGGTGAGTGCGGATACTTCATCGCCTATGACAACCTGTTTTCCACATGGATTAAACAGGGTAACGATTTCGAGATTTCCAACGTACGCGATGCGCTTTCGGCGTTCGCCCGTAACATCAATCCGGCGCACAAGAAAGTATTCGATGGTATTTTCGACACCCTGCAGACCGGACTTTCCAAGCTCGGCACTGATGCGAGAAGCCAGTCCAAGGCCGCGCGAGATTTGATTTACCTCATTAAAGACATTCCGATGGATGGTCGTCAGGATTATGACGTTCTCGGCTTCATCTACGAATATCTCATCAGCAATTTCGCCGCCAATGCGGGCAAGAAGGCCGGCGAATTCTACACACCTTCTGAGGTTTCCCAGCTGATGAGCGAAATCGTCGCCTGGCATTTGCAAGGGCGCGAGCAGATCAAGATCTACGATCCGACATCCGGTTCCGGTTCCTTGCTGATTCATATCGGCCAGGCTGTGGCTCGGCGCAACGGCAATCCAAATTCCATCATGTATTACGCGCAGGAACTCAAAGAGAACACCTACAACCTCACGCGTATGAATCTGGTGATGCGTGGCATTCTTCCCGACAACATCGTCGCCCGCAACGGCGACACCTTGGAGGACGACTGGCCATGGTTCGACACGTTGGAAAACAAGGAGGAAACGTACAATCCGCTGTTCGTGGATGCGGTGGTCTCCAATCCACCCTATTCGCAGAATTGGGATCCCACTGACAAGGAGATCGATCCACGCTTCAGCTATGGCATAGCCCCGAAGTCCAAGGCAGATTATGCTTTCCTGCTCCACGACTTGTACCATCTGCGTGCCGATGGCATCATGACCATCGTTCTGCCACATGGGGTGCTGTTCCGCGGCGGCGAGGAAGGTCAGATTCGTAAGAATCTGATTGAAAACCACCATATTCAGGCGATTATCGGTCTACCGGCGAATATTTTCTTCGGTACGGGCATCCCCACCATCGTGATGGTGTTGCGCAAAAAACGTGACGACGACAAGGTGCTCATCGTTGATGCGTCGAAACATTTCATCAAGGACGGCAAGAACAACAAGCTACAGGCTTCTGACATCAAACGCATTGTCGACGTGGTGTCGAACAATCGCACGGTGCCCAAATTCAGCCGTCTGGTGTCCATCGATGAGATTCGCGCCAACGATTACAACCTCAACATTCCCCGGTATGTTGATTCGTCTGAGAATGCGGAGACATGGGATGTGTACGCTTCGATGTTCGGTGGCGTTCCGAAAAGCGAAGTTGAGCAGCTTGAGGAATATTGGAACGCCTGGCCAAGCCTGAAAGCTGAACTGTTCCGCGATAATGGTGCCTGCTATGCCTGCGATCACGATGACATCGCCACTGTGGTTCGCAATAATGCCGACGTACAGGCGTTCATTGCCTTGTATGGACAAGCCATTTCCGGCCTGCCTGCTGACCTGCGCTCCCGCTTGGTGGAGCATCCCGAACAGGTGGATGCGCTCGGGCAGGAAACAGCCATTGGCAAGGAACTGGATGCGATGGTTGCCGATACCGTGCTGATCGACCCGTATGACGCCTATCAGAAGCTCGATGATGCGTGGGGAGGCATCTCCATTGATTTGGAAGTGCTGGGTTCCGAAGGTTTCGATGCGGTAAGAGCCGTGGACCCGAACATGGTCATCAAGAAAAAAGGCGGCAAGGATGTGGAAGTGCAGGATGGCTGGATTGGCCGCGTTCTGCCCTTCGACTTGGTTCAGCGTGAGCTGCTGCACGATGATTTGGCCGCGATCGAGGCGGACGAACGCCGTGTACAGGACATTGATTCCGAGATTGAAACCATTTTGGAAGGTTTTGATGAGGATGACAAGCAGAATAGCGATGCGATCAATCAGGACGGTGATGCCTTCGTTGCCGCCGAGCTGAAGAAAGCGGTCAAGGCGATCGGCAAGAATCCGGCTTCTGATTTTGAGCGCGGCTTGGTGCAGGCCCAAAAGCTGTTCGATGAGTCAAAGAAACTGAAGTCCGGTATCAAAACCAAGCGAAATGCGTTGGAGGAGAAGACCTGCGATGCGATCAAGGCGTTGGGCGATGACGAAGCCAGAAGGTTGCTGGAAGCCAAGTGGATTACACCATTGCAGAAGCAGCTGGAGGCATTGCCGAATGCTGTGATCGACGAGTTCATCGGCAAAGTGAACGCGTCGAAGAACAAGTATGCCACCACATATGCCGATGTATGCGGCCAAATCGATGAAGCGGAGAAGGAATTGGCTGGAATGCTGGGCGATTTGACCGGCAATGCTCGCGATATGGCGGGTCTGGAAGAGCTCAAAGCACTGCTCGGGGGTGAATGATATGGCCGAACAGCATGAAAAAGCGTTGGTTCCGCAGATTCGTTTCGCTGGTTTCGCTGACCCTTGGGAACAGCGTAAGCTGGGGGAAGTTGCCACATTTGGTGGTGGGCATACCCCATCTATGTCGGACTCTGACAACTATGAAGGTGGAAACGTGCTGTGGGTTACGTCCCAAGATGTGAAGTCCCACTATCTTGATGGAACCACAACCCAGATAACGGAAAAGGGCGCAAAAGAGCTGACTCTTTATCCTGCGGGATCTTTGGTGATGGTAACGCGAAGCGGAATTCTTCGTCATACTCTTCCGGTAGCTGAATTGCGTAAACCATCAACTGTAAATCAAGATATTCGTGTTATCTTGCCCCAAGAAAACTATTACGGACAGTGGTTGCTGCAATTTTTTATTTCACGCAACAAGGAACTGTTGCTTGAGTTTGGTAAGACAGGTACAACTGTCGAAAGTGTTGACTTCAGCAAGATGAGAGACATGGTTTTACTCACACCGTCCTTGCCGGAACAACAGCAAATAGGCCGCTATTTCGCGCGGCTCGATAACCTCATCACCCTTCATCAGCGTAAGTATGACAAGCTTTGCGTGCTGAAAAAATCCATGCTCGACAAGATGTTCCCTAAAGGGGGTTCGCTGTATCCAGAGATTCGTTTTGCTGGTTTCACTGACCCTTGGGAACAGCGTAAGCTGGAAGACTACGTTGTTGTCTCAACCGCCAAAAATGTTGACGGCAGATTCAATAAGGAAGATGTTTTATCCGTCTCCGGCGAGTATGGCATAGTAAATCAAATTGCATTCCAGGGACGTTCATTTGCTGGATCATCTGTTTTGAATTACGGAATTGTCAATACTGGCGACATCGTGTACACGAAATCACCATTGAATTCGAATCCGTACGGAATTATCAAAGTAAACAAAGGAATTCCGGGCATCGTCTCAACTCTATATGCGGTTTATCGCCCGCAGGATAATGTTCATACCAATTTCATTCAAGTGTATTTTGAACAGCACGAGCGAATGAATAATTACATGCATCCTTTGGTCAACAAAGGGGCAAAGAATGACATGAAGGTCACTGCGGAGAATGCTCTGAAAGGAGTGGTCACATTCCCTAGCCGTGAAGAGCAGGTCATTATTTCAGAGTTTTTCGACCGTCTGGATTCGCTCATCACCCTTCATCAGCGTAAGCTCGAATTACTCCGGAATATCAAGAAATCCATGCTCGACAAGATGTTCGTATAGGGGTGTTCATGGCAATAATCACGTTATTTCACGGTTCCCCATACAAATCCGTGACCCCCGAATACGGTTTGGGCAACGACAAGCACGACTACGGGCGTGGTTTCTATCTGACCGCGAATGTGGAACTGGCCAAGGAATGGGCCGTGTGCCGGCCGGATGAGTCCAATGGCTGGGTCCATCAGTACGAGCTGGACACGGATGGGCTGCGCATCCTGGATTTTCAGGAACATAGCGTGCTTACCTGGCTGGCTGAGCTGATGAAGCATCGTGATGCCGCTGATTCCAAGCGTTATCGCGTGCTGGCTGCGAAGTTCATCGCCAAATACGGCATCGATACCAGCGGCTATGACGTCATCAAAGGCTGGCGTGCGAACGCCTCGTATTTTTATATCGCCAAAGAATTCGTCCGCGACAATGTGGACGTCGATATCTTGGAGGAACTGCTGTCGCTTGGAGGTCTGGGCATCCAGTATTGCGTCAAGACCGCAAAGGCGTACGGGCAACTGCGTGAAGTCCCGAACGGCCTGCTTTCCGTCAGCTATAGCGAATTCAACGACAAATACAATCAGAGGGATGTTGAGGCACGGCAGAACATGCGTGATCTTATCGATTCCGATGCCAATACGGTGACCAACGTGTTCAGCACGTTGCTCTAGGGGTGATGACAATGCGGGCATATCCAGAGGTCTACCGGGATGATGTGGTGGAAACTCAAGGCAAGCTCTTCGACTACGTGGCACAGTCGTTTCCGGGCAAGAGCACAGAGGATTTCATCACCGTATATATGGCGAGCAAAACACGCAAAAGCATTGATGAGGCCAAAGCCTACGTCAACACGATGGATGCGAAAGAGCTGTGGAAGTATTTCACCGAGACCGAGCACTACCAGTTGAAGGACGGCAAGGCGCTCGAAGGATTCATGCCTGATTGGATCGGCGAATTCTACGCCTACTACCAATGGTTCTACGCCATTCCCAGTGCTGAAGTGATCGCCAAGGTGCCGCTGGACTTCCTGAAGAAAGCCTATTTCGGGCTTCATGATCTCGATCTGGAACTTGCGGTGCGGAAAGTCGGCGAAGAATGACGGACATCATCTGCTTCCATAATCCCGATGAGGAGAACGGATACCTGAGCAACTGGTATCCATCGTGCTTCGTTGCGGATGATGTCGAGTTTTCCTCAATGGAACAGTACATGATGTACCGCAAGGCATGCTGTTTCAACGATGCCGAAACAGCTGCGCGGATGCTTCGGACCAGCGACGTGGCCGAGATCAAACGCCTTGGCCGACTGGTGGCCGGTTATGACGATCACGTATGGAACGGCGTTCGCCAAATCGAAGTCTACGAAGGATTACTTGCCAAATTCAGCCAGAACACCGAACTCGGGGCACAGCTTGAGGCAACCGGCAATGCGATATTGGCGGAATGCGCCGTCAAAGACCGCATCTGGGGCATTGGCCTGTCAATGCACGACCCAGCTAGGCTCGATCCAGCCCAATGGCGCGGCCAGAACCTGCTCGGATACGCTCTAATGCTCACAAGAAAGAAGCTCAACCGCGTAGATGAGCGATAATACGGCCGTTTTCCCGTATCAATCGCCCCCGCTTGGGAACAGCGTAAGCTGGGTGAGCTATATCAGAAAAATGATGAGCGGAATACTGATGGTTTAGGATCTGAACGAACCTTATCCGTTGCTTCAATGACGTTTAACTCTACAGGCAACGGAGCTGATGAATCTTCCTTGCCGAACTACAAGCGGCTTCAATTAGGCGATATCGCATTTGAAGGACATGCTAACAAAGAATTTGCTTACGGAAGATTCGTGCTTAATGATGCTGGAAACGGCATTATGTCACCAAGATTCACTTGCCTGCGACCAATTGTTGAACAGGAGTACTCATTCTGGAAGTACTTTATTCACAGCGAGAAAGTTATGCGGCCAATTCTTGTGAATTCCACAAAAAGTGGCACTATGATGAACGAATTAGTTGTAGAGGACTTCCTTGAGCAGGAAATTCTCGTCCCGTCTTTACCGGAACAGCACCAAATCGGCGCGTTCTTTAATCATCTGGATTCGCTCATCACCCTTCATCAGCGTAAGTATGATGGCTGCACCTTATCCCCTATCTTTTTTAGAAAGGTGCACACTATGCAGGAAAACATCACCTCGGAATCACTGTTCTGCGACTACTACGCCCAGTGGGTGAGAACGTATAAGGAAGGTGCCATCAGAGACGTGACCATGGGTAAATATCGACTCACACAATCTTGGCTCAGCAAACTCATCCCTGAACTAAGACTTGCCGATATGGATCGCACCGCCTATCAGCAGCTCATTAACGGTTACGCGCAGCATCATGAGCGACAGACCACCATGGATTTTCATCACCAGATCAAAGGCGCCATTCTCGATGCCGTTGATGAAGGACTCATTCCCCGTGATCCGACACGCAAAGTCATTATCAAAGGCAAGCAGCCGCGTATCAAGAAAATGAAGTATCTCAACCAATTCGAGCTGCACGCTATGCTCGCTGATCTTGATCTTGGCGATGAGGCAAGTTGGGATTGGCTCATCCTCCTCATCGCGAAAACCGGACTCCGATTCTCTGAGGCGCTTGGGCTCACACCCGATGACTTTGATTTCGCACACCAGACGCTTTCCGTCAACAAAACTTGGGATTATAAAAACGGCGGCGGTTTCGTACCCACGAAAAACGAATCGTCCGTGCGTAAAGTGCAACTCGACTGGCAACTCATCATGCAAATGTCTGGATTACTCAAGGATCTTCCGCATGATAAACCTATTTTCGTGCACGGCAAGGTCTACAACTCAACAGCCAACGACGTGCTTGCAAAACATTGCAGAAACGTGGACGTGCCAGTTATTTCCGTCCATGGTCTACGCCATACACACGCATCGCTGCTGCTGTTCGCCGGCGTATCGATCGCCAGCGTGTCACGCCGTCTAGGCCATGCCAGCATGACTACAACTCAGGAAACCTATCTGCACGTCATTCGCGAGCTGGAAAACAAGGATGTAGATATCGTCATGCGGGCACTATCGACACTTATCTAATGGGGGGTTCCTACTCTTTTCAGATATTCGAAATAATCGAGCCACTCGAAGCGGCATATACCGTTTTTCACCATCTTCAGTAAAAGCGCCAAACACCGTTGCCAGACTCAATTCCGTAGGTGGTTTTGTGGTTCCGTAGGTGGTTGGTTCTGGTATTGGTGTCTGAGAATGGCTTAATTTAAGCCGTTTCTCAAACGCCTTTCCTCCGGCAACCACCTACGGAAGCGAAAAACCACCTACGGAACTAGTCCAAGCCGTAACGGTGACTGGCTATCGCTCGGGCGACCATGCCGAACAGTTCGTTCAGCTTCTGTTTGGATGCCAAATGCTCGCGGGTGGCGACAAAAGGCGTGAATCCAAGATCCCTCAGCCGGTTGCGCTTATCGAGGTCATACATCCAGCGGCCGTGGGTGTAGTGGTAATTTCCGTCGTATTCTATACAGACGCGGTCATCCGGGTAGGCGATATCCACCTTCATCGTGCCCGAGCCGCGTATGTGGTCAATGATCTCATAATTGACATGTGCCTCAGGCAGCCCGTAGGCATCGCTCTCCAAACGAAGCACCGTTTCCTGCGGGGAATCGGTACCTGGTTTGGACAGGCGCAAGGCCTTTCTGCATTTGGCGCTCCCAATGAATCGCGGCGCACTCCGGATGTAGTCGGAGAGCTCATCGTGAGTGCAGACGCGTAAATCGGGATTGGCGCAAGTGAGCCAATCCATGGCGATCACCAGACTCCGTTCGTCGACATAGGGCGCAATCTGGCAGACCGCCTGCATCGCGGAGACGCTTGACACCAATTCGTCGGCGTGCGCCACGTCTACGCCATGCCTTGCGTAATGGAATTTCATCCCCTGGATTTTCCGCAGGTCACGTTGCCGGCACACCGAAACGTGAACGAGCTCCGAACCATATCCGGGTAAATAATTCATGGTGGCAATCATGCCATGCAGCTCCAGCGCTGTGCCGTGGCTTACATAGAGTGGAACCGAGGAGCGTGACCTTATCCGCGACAACACCTGCCTGCATTCAAGATGCCGTCTCGCCGCCTCCTCCCGTGCCTGCTCTAATGTGAAAAATGTATTGTGTCCGAAGCTTTCCATGCGCTGACGGTATATGGAAAGCCAGCAGCCCCGCAACCGTCTCCGTGAAAAATGTGGATATGTGTATGGTTCCATCCGCAGCATCACCGGGGAGAGGCCTGATGTATACGCGTCCGGTAGAACCGATGCGGAGCGTGGCGTCATCGAGGGGTGGCTCACATGGCAAGTCGGCCACGCAGAAGGGCGGGCGCTTCCAGCCGCAGGCCCGTGGGGCTGACGGTGACCGCGTTTCTCCACGGTGTCAGCCGCGTTTGGAACCCTGCCGACTGATGCCACCTTTATGACCGGTCGCTTTGAAAGGCAGACCGGCGTTGCTGAGTCCTTTGCTCCGCATGTTCTGCAGGGCAAAGGATTTTTGTTGTGCACGCAGTTCGTTCATCCGTTCCGTGGACTGATGCGCGATTCGCGGTTTCCGTGATTGCTCTGGCTGTGTCATGGCTATAAGAATACGTTCGGTAATGTAATATGATGGATTTAGTAATGCTTTTACTAAAATCTGATGAGGCATCCATGGGAGGGCGAGGGAGCGATGGCGACCATCAAGGAGATTGCGAAACGTACGGGATTTTCGCAGGCCACGGTGTCGCGTCTGTTGAATGGCGATCCGACGCTGTCGGTGCGTGAGGAGACGCGTCGCGCGATCATCCGCGCCAGCGAGGATTTGGGATACAGCGCCCAGGCCAAGCGTATCGTCATTCCGCACGAAGTAGCCTTGTTGGACAACGAGGAGTCCGACGAAACGCTGCGTGATTCGTATTTTGCCGATTTGCGTTCGGCGCTGGAACATAACGCCAAACAGCAGCGTATGGAGCTCACTGTTTTCCACAGTCTTGACGAGATGTTGAATCAGAAGGGGAAATTCGATGGTTTCATGGCTATCGGCGCCAATGTCATAGCCGAAAGCGACCTTGAGAAGTTGCATGAGGTCATGCCATACGGTGTGTTCATCGATGTGAATCCCGCACCGAACCTGTTTGATTCCGTGCAGCCCGACCTACAGCAGACCGTGCATGACGCGGTCGAAGCATGTGCGAAGGCTGGCATGAAGCGTGTCGGATTCATCGGCGGCAAGGGGAGGCTGACGAATTTTTATGAGGTGGACGAAGAGGGGCGTGCCACATATTTTCGGCGTGAAATGGGCCGTTATGGTCTCGACCTGCGTGGACTGGTGTATTCTGACGGCTTGTTCACCGTGGAGAATGGTCGCAAGCTGGGGGAGCAGTTTATCCGTGACCACAACGGCGCACTGCCTGACGCAGTTATTGTTTCGGCGGACATCATCGCGGTCGGCGTGCTGCAGGCGTTCAACGCGGTTGGTGTGATTGTGCCCCGCGACATCAGCGTCATCAGCATCAACAACCAGACGATTGCCCAGCTGACGTCGCCGCCGTTGAGCACTTTCGCAATCGATCAGAACGAGCTTGCGCGCGTTGCGATTCTCACCTTGGCTGATGCGATTGCCAGCAAGCGCACAGTACGGCAGCATGCGTACCTGTCGACGACGCTGGAAGTGCGAGATAGTTTCGTGCCGGCGCAGCCGAAACGTGAATCGCGGCCAAAATTGCAGACCCGATCGAAGCGATCTGCCCGGTCGAAACGGGCTGCTTAGCGTACGTATGTGCGGAAAAATATGAAAGGCGATTGATGATGCTGCGTCATCAATCGCCTTTTGTTTGTCTACTGTCGGCGAAATACCGCGAATCGCACACAATATGACATGTATATGTGCAGAATCGCACAAAATGCGACACGCCCAACAGTGCACAACGCAGATGTTAAATTTTACTAAACAGGGGTAAAGGGATATACTTAACTCATGCGAAATCAAATGATGATTTCCGATTACAGCTTCAATCACAACTTCTAAGGAGAAGTACGATGGCAGAATCCAATGTCGCAGCCGCACCGAAGGAGACGCAGCAGTCTGCGAAGCCAACCAGGAAAGGCAGTCTGCTGTCCCGCGTGGCCTATTCATTCGGCAACGTCGGCCAATCCGCCTTCTACAACGCGCTGAGCACCTACTTCATCGTCTACGTCACCAGCTCGCTGTTCTCCGGCGTTGACAAGGCGCTCGCTACCAAGCTCATCGGCGTTATCACCGGCCTTGTGGTTGTCATCCGTATCGCGGAGATCTTCATCGATCCGCTGCTGGGCAACATCATCGATAACACCAAGACCAAGTGGGGTCGTTTCAAGCCATGGCAGCTCATCGGCGGCACCGTTTCCGCCGTTCTACTCGTGCTGGTCTACACCGGCCTGTTCGGCTTGGTGAACGTCAACACCACGCTGTTCATCGTGCTGTTCGTCATCACCTTCATCGTGCTCGACGTGTTCTACTCCCTGCGCGACATCTCCTATTGGGGCATGATCCCGGCGCTGTCCTCCGACTCCCATGAGCGCTCCACCTACACCGCCCTCGGTTCCTTCGGCGGCTC
>ENA-OPWW01000724-OPWW01000724.1-human-gut-metagenome-genome-assembly--contig:-NODE-724-length-15052-cov-2.711342_pt1 | contig 15052 bp, 14 predicted proteins | sample MGYA00241513_ERZ502018 | MGnify/ENA primary metagenome ERZ502018 (study PRJEB25962, sample SAMEA2042987) | human gut metagenome | biome: human gut; feature: human-associated habitat; material: faeces...
TATTCATGCAAGATTACGAATCCTTTCGTATTCCCGAGGATGTAGTGGTGGTCGGCATGGAGAACGGAGAGAATTTCCGGTATATCCGTGCCCAGAAGTATTTATTTGAAGGGATGAAAGTACTCTTTGTATCTCGTTATCCCCAATCGAAAGATCTATGCGCTTGGTTAAAGATGATTCCCAACCGTTATATTCATTTCGGAGATTTTGATTTGGCGGGAGTGTCTATATTCTTATCGGAGTTCTATTCGGAATTGGGCGAACGGGCGGAGTTTTATATTCCTGCTGATGTGGAACAGCGGCTTCAAAATGGGAATCACGTACTGTATGATGTTCAGTATTCGCGGTATAGATATATGGAGGTGGCAGATGAGCGCTTGAAACCGTTGGTTGAGATGATACATAAGTATAGGCGGGGGTATGAACAGGAAGGTTATATTAAAGAGCAGGATAATATATGATTACATTAGATAATTTTGAGGCCATAGTGCCGTTTAAGATATTAATGCGTGGCCAAGAATATTATGAACTGGGTGCAGTATCTGATTTGGAAGAGGCTTCGTCCGGCGAATGGACTGCAACCGTTGACGGTACCCGTAGTTATACTGTGGAAATATCTCTGGAAGGAGACAAAGTAGACTCATGGTACTGTGATTGTCCGTATGACGGGGGAATCTGTAAGCATGTGGTAGCAACATTATTCGCTATTCGTGATAATAGTGAGAAGGTGAGTCGCAGTGTCTTTTCGAAAATGTCGGTATTGGAGGATGATGGAGATGAAGAAATGGATGTGGAGGAATCTGTAGATTTGGAACGGATAGAGGATACAGTCCTGTATAGTCCGGTTGATGTGGATATACAGCAATGTCTTTCTTTTATTAAGCCTCAGGAACTTTCACGGTTTATATGTGAATATGCTTCTACGAATCAGGAATTTAAAACAGCCCTGTTGGACCGGTTTATTACGAAAGAATTGTCAAAGACCTCCAAAGATAAAGATTACAGAAAAGAAATTCAAAAGATATTTGAGAACTCCTTTCAGAGTAAGAAATCGCGCTATCATAATCGTTATGATGACTTTAGCCGTGACTGGGAAACTGTTTTCAGTCAATTGGATACTTTTTTGGAGAAAGCAGATTTCTTCTTGAAGTTGGAGAGTTTGGACGATACGATTGCTATAGCTCTTCAGACACTTCGTTCGATAGGAGAAAATTATGATGATGAACTATTATATGATGATGATATATCCGCTTCAGACTATTGTGAACAGGCAGGAGATTTGATACTGAAAGTGGTTCGACATCCGAAAACCACTCAGCAACAAAAGACCGGGATATTGCAAGAACTTTGCCAAATTGCCGGGATATCGATTTATCATGATTATGATATCTATGATGTAGATGATCTTATGATGCAAATCAATCTCTCCATCCAATCTGCGGATAAGGCTCTGGAATTGATAGACAAGCTTCTCGAAGAGAGAAAAGATTCTTATGATTTGTATCAATTGGTTCTTCGTAAGGTCGATATGTTGCTGGGGCAGAAAGAGCAGGAAAAAGCGGATGATACGATTCGCCAATATCTGTATTTATCTGAAATAAGAGAAATGGAGGTTAAGAAATTGATGGAGCGTGAACAGTATGACGAGGCTGTCCGATTGTTGGATGAAGGGATAGAACTTTCGAAAAAAGAAGAATATGACGGAACTACAGGTAAATGGTTAAAACTTAAATTGAAGATTTTTGAGAGGACGAATCGCACTTCTGAAGTCATTGATACGTGTCGCCTATTGTTTATATCCGGTAGAGAGCAGTTGGAATATTATCATAAACTGAAGACGCTGATCCCGAAGGAGCAATGGAAAGTATTTTTGGACGAGATGATGAAAGAGGTACCGTTTAATGGCTATTTTTCTTTTGACAGAAACGTAGAGGCCGAAATTTATGTGGAAGAAAAAGAGGATGAACGTTTATTCCATTTGTTGTCATCTGCCGGTTTTGGGCAGCTGGAAGCATTGATGCAGTATGCTCATCATCTGAAAAACAGTCATTCGGAGCAATTGATTGACATGTATATTTCTATATTGATTGATTATGCCGAACGGAATATAGGACGGAAATATTATGAGCAGATTGCGCGGGCATTGCTTTGTATGCAAGAACTTAATGGAGGAAAGGTTGCTGTAAAACAATTGGTTGAAGACTTTAGGACGATATATAAGCGTCGGTCGGCAATGATGGAAGAGTTGAGGAGGTTCTAGTAATTTTATCTTCATCTTATCTATCTCTTTATCTATATCACTATCTTTGCACTAGAATGAATCTATTAATTGACAAGAAGAGATTATGCTTGCATATACATATATTGAACACGGAAAATTTGAATTGCGAGAAAAACCGGAACCGGAAATTACGGATGCACGGGATGCAATCGTGCGTGTGACTCTTGGCAGTATCTGTACCAGTGACCTGCATATCAAACACGGTAGTGTGCCGCGTGCAGTACCCGGAATAACGGTTGGACACGAGATGGTAGGTGTCGTGGAAGAGGTGGGAGCTGAAGTTACATCAGTCAGTCCCGGCGACAGAGTGACTGTGAATGTCGAGACTTTCTGTGGGGAGTGTTTCTACTGCAAACGCGGTTATGTGAATAACTGCACCTCGGGCGGCTGGATGTTGGGTTGTCGCATCGACGGTGGTCAGGCGGAATATGTCCGCGTGCCATACGCCGACAATGGACTGAACCGTATTCCCGATACAGTCAGTGATGAACAGGCTCTTTTTGTCGGTGATATCCTTGCCACAGGCTTCTGGGCAACTCGTATCTCGGAGATTACGGAGAAAGATACTGTCCTCCTCATTGGTGCCGGACCTACTGGAATTTGCACTTTGCTCTGCTCGATGCTGAAGAATCCGAAACGTATCATTGTCTGTGAAAAGTCCCCTGAAAGGATTCGGTTTGTCCGTGAACATTATCCCAATGTACTGATAACGACACCTGAGAACTGCAAGGAGTTTGTACTCCAAAACAGTGATCACGGTGGAGCTGATGTTGTCCTGGAAGTGGCGGGGACCGAAGATAGTTTCCGGATGGCGTGGGACTGTGCCCGTCCCAATGCGATAGTCACTATTGTGGCTCTTTACGACAAACCTCTGCTTTTTCCTTTGCCTGAGATGTATGGCAAGAACTTGATTTTCAAAACGGGTGGAGTGGACGGTTGTGACTGCGCAGAGATTCTCAGGCTGATTGAGGAAGGGAAGATAGATACCACTCCTCTTATTACCAATCGCTTTCCGCTGAACGAGATTGAGGAGGCATATCGTATCTTTGAAAACAAGCTGGACGGCGTCATCAAGGTAGCGATTGTATGTCAAACCGAAAGTAATAAATAAGAATATGCCTGTTATCGAAATATCCTCTTTGTCTCATCCCGGAGTTGAGATATTCTGTACTCTTACCGAGGCTCAGTTACGCAATCGTATCGAGCCTGACAAGGGTATTTTTATCGTAGAAAGTCCAAAGGTTATAGAGAGAGCTCTGGACGCCGGTTATGAACCTTTAGCCATTTTATGTGAGCATAAACATATCATTGGCGATGCCTCCGACATCATTGAACGTTGTGGCAATGTGCCTGTCTATACGGGTAGCAGGGAACTGCTTGCTACATTGACCGGTTATGTTCTGACACGTGGTGTTCTTTGTGCCATGCGTCGTCCTGCGGTGCGCAGTATGGCAGAAGTCTGTCGGGGAGCCCGGCGCATCGTCGTGATCGACGGTGTTGTTGATACAACCAACATCGGTGCTATTTTCCGTTCGGCAGCCGCCTTGGGAATTGATGCTGTACTACTGACGCGTAACTCTTGTGACCCGCTGAACCGTCGTGCGGTCAGAGTATCGATGGGAACGGTCTTCCTTATACCATGGACTTGGATGGACGGTTCTCTCAGCGACTTGGGCAAGCTGGGCTTCCGTACAGCTGCCATGGCACTCACGGATAACTCTGTTTCCATTGATGATCCTGTCCTGACAACCGAACCCAGATTGGCTATCGTGATGGGTACCGAAGGGGACGGACTTTCGCCGGAAACGATTGCCGAAGCTGACTACGTAGTCCGTATTCCTATGTCGCACGGCGTCGATTCGCTCAATGTAGCCGCTGCGACTGCCGTAGCTTTCTGGCAACTTCGTGCCCGATAGTTCTGAGGTTTTAGGATATGTTGGTGTAATAATCTTTAATAAAAAAGATTTTATGAAGGTCCTTTTTATTGTCGGGACATAAGTTCCGCAAATTGATCGAGTGACTGGACATTATATTTCTCAATGAGATCAATGCATTGTTGAAGATAATCTTCATCCACTTTTACTCCATTCCATTGGTACCATCGTTTTACCATCTCAATACCTGCATTATGCTTCTTGGCAACATTCCAAATCGTGACGAGATCATCTTTTTGTTTTCTTGATTTTAACCGTTTCAGCTCAAGTGCCCCTTTGTAGATTTTGATTTCCTCATCATAGATGAGCTGTTTCTTTAGCGTCAGTTCATCATCTCCCAGAAAAGTGACATGAGTCATGAGTTTTAGGTCGTTGCTTAAATCGGCTACTGCAATACCATGGTCGGAAACGATGAAATAGCCGCCATTATTCTTGCGGGTATACAAGACTTGCGGATTGTTATATACAAAGTACTCGAATAAGTTTTCTCCCTTGCGGTCTATTTGATAATGGTCGATGTAACGTTCTTTATATCGTTGCATGAAATGCGCTGTGTAATGCATCACCATATCACGGGGCTTGAAACCCGACATTTGGATATAGCCATTGCTTGAAGCGCCGACAATGGGGGCGTAAGCCTGAAATCCTACGCCTTGCATATATGAATTGTGTTTTCCCACCACTGTCCACACATTTCTTCGGGTGGTGGTGAGGGTTATACGCTGGGTCGCCAAAGGATATGGCAGCATGTTCTTTGTTTTCTTACGAACCTTATCCATGAACATATTTGCTTTGGTCGATATTTCGATGAGGTCCTTATGCACTTCGGCATACAGTTCCTCGTGAGTCATACTTGTAAGATACATACTTTGTTTTTTTTGATTGTGTATAACGGTAGTGGTTATCTTCGTATCTGATGTCGTCTGTAGGACAGTTTTTTGTAAATGATACGGAAAACAAACGCTTTATTTTGTTTGGAACCTGTTTGAAACAAGTTCCAGCCAGCCTGCCATACTTTCTTATTTTCTATCTCTAATTTTAGCTCTCAAATATTCTTTTAAATTTTCATCACAGCAATATACATAGCAACCTTTCATTCCTCTGGACATTAAAACACGGTAGATGTTGCGGGCGTAGTTATCAAAATATGCCGCATTTCGTTTTAACATAGGATCTTTGATTTCTTTAATGTCTGTAATCAGACATTGTTGCTCTGTGTCATACCGTAAATCAGGACCGATGATGACACCTATGTAATCAAATTCAAAACCTTGCGCCGTATATATACATCCGACTTGTTTGATGCCTTCGGGTTTATATGCCCATTCATACCACTTGACATATCCCTTGGGAATATTGGTAATAGTATCTTTGGTTTCCCACGGCATTGCGAAGTTCCCGATGGTAACATCTTTTACAAAATCTCCGTTCTCATCCAGAGAACTTGACCATGGCCAGCAAAATCCCGCAGTCAGGCGTGCGCTTTGCCCGTCTATACTGTCTTTTCTCTTTATCTCATCATACAGTGTTTGAGGATCGTCGAATATTTTAAAGTCAAATTCATCTTCTTTGAAGGATGATTTTACAGGTTCATTATAGATAACTTGTTCAAGCCAGTCCAGATAGTTGTCCGAACCATTGCAGCGGAACTGGGATTTTAATTCGACTTCTGCAATATCGGCATTGTATTCTTTGGCACATTCCCGAATGAGTTGGGAAGATCCGATCTCGACGCTTCGAATGGCTTGTTTGTCGTCGATAAAGAATACGGATATCTTGGCTGCTTGGACGATTGTTTGAATCTGTGTAAGATTGGTTCGTTTATCAGTCGGCGTGTATTGGTTGTTTGCACTATTAGAGATGCGATGGGCTTCGTCGACCAGCAATACATCTATATTATTAGGTTCACAGTTGGCCGGAATAAACTGAGTTACATTTGAAAATAGCAGTTTAGCCTTACTGCCACGCGGCAACCGGTCTTTTACCCCTTCCAGTAAAGGTTTTGATTTTGTGGCATAACGGATATTATAACTTTTCTTGTTTCCCGCCAATAGAGCCAGGATATGTAAGGCAATCACTGTTTTTCCGGTTCCCGGTCCTCCTTTTACGATAATGATACTTTTCTTGTTACCGATTTTGCGGATTTTATCAAGAATGACATTGCGCGCTATAATCTGCTCTTCGATTAGGGCGAATGCGGATACATTACCCTCATGAATCAGGTTGGCTGCCGATTCCAGCAGTTTTTTAGAAGGGCGTATGGGACTGTTGATCATTTTGTGGAAGATCGTTTCGCCATCGCCGTTGCCTAATGCTTGCTGCAGGTGTTGGGCGAGTTCCTGCACTTCGTCGCCGGCGTACGTTTTGTATGCTTGCAGGAGTTCGCTGTATTTCTCATCAAATAAGGTATTGGGTGTTTTGTTTTTGCGGTAATTGTAGCAGTATGCGAGTCCTTCGATATGAAGTTCTTTGCTGCTCAATATTTCTATGAATCCGGTCAGATAATCATTGTATCCTCTTACTTGTTGGGAAGGGTGGGATACCAGCCGGTGTCCTCCGCCTGTGTATGCCTGTACCTGGAATGTGGTGTCTGAATCTTCGTCGACGTTGAAGTTTCCTTCGCAGTCAGCATCCCGGACCCCTTTGTTGTCCCATTGTTTTAATTCGATATGGACTACATTTCCCTGATTTTGTGAGTTTCTACCATATAAGATGCAGTCAATGCGTTTCATGTTGTATGGAACGAGGTACTCGAATGTCACATATGTATCAGTAACTCCGCTCAACTGAAGCAAGTCTTTTATTTTAGGGGCATTATTCCCCCATGACATTAGTTCTGAATTGCTTGGGTGTAAGTTATAATAGGTGGCGGCCTTTGTTATTTTGTCTGTAAACAGATTGGTCATTACATCATGAAAAAACGTAGCCTGCGGTTCTTGGTATAATACTCTTTTGCCGGTCATGGTGTTCGGTTATAATTCGTTATATTTCTTAGCAGATCCTTTGGCTTTCTCAACCGGATACTTTTGCGCATTCTTCTCTATTTTATCCAGTATGATTTGGGCGACATCAAAATTATATTTATTAGCAATGAGTAATGCGTAATTGAGGACATCTGCCAATTCTTCTTTTATTTTTTCAACATTTGCCTCTTCCGGTGATTTCCAGAGAAAGAGTTGGTTCAGTTCTGCTGCTTCAATGGATAATGCCAATGATAAATCTTTAGCATTGTGAAATTGGGCCCAGTCCCGTTCGTCTCTGAATTTCACAATGGTTTCTGTAAGTTCTTCTATTGTTGCCATATTATGTTGTTTATTCTGTAAAGTCAAAAGATTTGCTTTAGAGTATAAAGCATAAAAACTTATTGATGCACAAAGATACTGTTCTATTTAAAATAGACCTAATCTTCTTCCAGCTATTTTAGCTGAATATTTTGTAGGCTTATTGTTTAAGGATGTACTCATCTATTTAAAACAGGGTATTATTGGCGTTCAGAAAAAAGTAATTGTATTAGCTTTTCTGTCTTTTTATATTTACTTTTGTCTTTGAAGGTGAGATGAACTTTATGGAAGTCTCGGTAGTGCAGGAAAAACAATTTAAATAAATCTTTTATATGCTAAAGAAGGGTATATACGAACATGTTATCAACCAGATAACAAAGCTGCATATTCATGAAATTGAAGAGCAAGGTATGGTTTGTATGTTACAAAATATAGATGAGGCAGAGTCTCCACAAATACTAGCCAATTATTTGGGGAAGGTGATTCGCCAGAAACTTGAGGAGATCGAAAATCAAGAAGATCGCGTAAATCTTATAAATAATATCTTGAAAGAAGCTGGGGTTATTGATGAAATTCAGATAGCTGAACCTTCAAAATTGTTAACGGAGGTAATGAGCAGACAACAAGCACTATTACAAGCAGAAAGTCGCATACAAACTATTCGTCCCATCTCTGGCTTTCGCGTAAGTAATCTGTTTACGGGCGGTAGTAGCTTGCTTTCTCTAGGAGAAGAAATACGCCGTGAAATAGCAAGTGCTAATGAGATAAATTTCATTGTATCTTTCTTGAAAGTATCAGGTGTCCGTATATTGCTCAATGATTTGCTCAAATTCTGCCAAAAAGAAGGGAATCGTTTGCGGATCATAACAACTACTTATTGCGGAGCTACACAGGCTAAAGCAATAGAGCAGCTTGCTGCGTTGCCGAATACTGAAATACGTATTTCTTATAATACAGATATTGAACGTCTACATGCCAAATCATATATTTTTGTGCGCAACTCCGGTATGAATACTGCTTATATCGGTTCGTCAAATCTTTCAAAATCTGCTCAAACTGAAGGTCTTGAATGGAATATACGCGTTACAAGTGTTGAAAATCCACATATAATAAAAACTGCTCTTGCTACATTTGAGATGTACTGGAATAGTTCTAATTTTGAGGATTTCCGGCTTGGAGGTATAGAAAAGTTTAATAAAGAAATACATCGTAATATCTTTAGAGATACTTCGAATGAAGTGATATATCGACATTTTACTCTTCTTCCTCATCAAAAACAAATTCTTGACAAGTTACGTGTAGAACGTGAAGAGCTTAAGAATTTCAAAAATTTAGTTGTTGCGGCTACTGGTACAGGAAAGACAGTGATTTCAGCTTTTGACTATCAGGAATTTCGTCGCATACACTCTAGAAGCCGCATTTTATTTACGGCTCATCGGGAGGAAATTCTTCGCCAATCGTTGAATACTTATCGTAGTGTGCTTGGTGATGCAAATTTCGGTACTTTGTGGGTAGGCAATTGCCGCCCACAAGATGAAAGCGAATACGAAAATTTGTTTGTTTCCATCTTTATGTTAAACTCCCGTTTTGAAGATTTTTTTGAGAAACTAGGTGCTGATTTTTATGATTATATCGTGATTGACGAAGCTCACCACAGTCAGGCAGAAAGCTACCGAAAATTGTTTGCTCACTTCGTACCGCAACTCCTTATTGGACTTACTGCTACACCTGAGCGTATGGATGGACGTGATCTTCGACCAGATTTTGGTGGACGAATTAGTGCAGAAATTCGCTTGCCACAAGCTTTACAAGCAGGATTGCTCACACCATTTCAATATCTTTGCGTAACAGATTCTACTGATCTTAGTGATGATGCTCTTTGGAATGGGCAAAAATACAATATCGAGCGTCTTGCGGATAAACTTTGCAGCAAAGAACGAGCTGGGTATATTGTTGAAGCGTTGCATAAATACCTCGCTAATGAATATATGTGCCGTGCACTCTGTTTCTGTGTGAACAAACGTCATGCCGATTTTATGGCAGAACAGTTGAGTCTGTATGGATTTAATGCTCAGAGTTTAACATCGGATACACCATCTGATAAACGCAAGCAACTTGCTAAAGAACTGCGTGAGGGAGCTATTCATTATCTCTGCGTAGTAGATATTTTCAACGAAGGTGTAGATATTCCTGAAGTGGATACTGTACTTTTTCTACGTCCCACAGAGAGTTTAACGATCTTTCTTCAACAGTTAGGACGTGGTTTGCGCCTTTCTGTAGGTAAGACGGAACTCACTGTACTTGACTTCGTAGCACAATCTAATCGTAAGTATGACTTTGCTAGTCGTTTCCGTGCTTTGATGCTCAATCCTGAAAAGAATATTGTTAAGCAAATCAAAGATGGATTCACTTTGTTGCCATCAGGCTGCAGTATCGTGATGGAGAAGAAAGCAAGACAATATATTCTTGATAATATCCAGAGTGCTATTTATAACAAGAATCGCATTATCAGAGAAATCAATAGTTACCTTAATATACCTACCATTTCTCAGTTTTTAGAGAATAATGGACAAGATATTCGTACTCTTTATCATAGTAACAATTGCTGGACATCGCTTAAGCGCGCTGCAGGTCGTATCGCGTACAAAGACGATGTTATAACCAAACGGTTGGAGAAAGGGATGGCTAACTTATTGCACCACAATACTGTATCATTCCTTCATTTTATAGAACTCTTTATCGATGGAAGTAAGCAATATCTTGATACTAAAAATTATAAGTATGCTTTGATGCTATATTACGCTCTTTTTCAGGATCGTTTGGATAAAACAGGTTTTGCCAGTATTTATGAAGCGCTTGAATTGATCCATAAGGAAATGTACAGCTATTTTAAGCAAGAGATTTCGGAAATTATTTCTTATTTGCTTGCGCATCTTCAACTAAAAACGATGCCTTTAGGAGAGGATGTTTTGCCTGGACTTGAATTATACGGTTGCTATACCCGTGAGGAAATTTTTACGCTTGTCGGTAGGCAAACGGAAGCGCGCAAGATGCAAGGTTCTGTAACGGGAGTCTTTAATTTGTCCGAATGCAATGCTACATTACTTTTTGTAACGCTTAATAAATCAGATAAGGATTTTTCTCCTTCAACACAGTATAATGATTATTTCATTAATGAACACTATTTCCATTGGCAGTCACAAAACACAGACTCTCATCAAAATAATGGAGGACAGCGATATACTAAGCAAGCTGATACACAAAACAAAATAATCCTCTTTGTTCGTGAAGAGAAAAAGGATGGTTATGGTAATACTTGTCCTTTCCATTGTTTTGGTCTAGTAGAGTATATGTCTTCTCATGACGACTTCCCTATGAATATCACATGGAAACTTCAACAACCAGCAATGGCACAATATGTTAAAGCAATATAAGCTATGAAACAGATAGAAGTTGTAGCAGCTATAATCTATGATAATGAAAAATACTTTGCAACCCAACGTGGTTATGGCGAGTTTGAAGGTTTGTGGGAATTTCCTGGTGGTAAAATAGAGAAAGGCGAAAGCCATGAAAATGCACTCAGACGGGAAATTCAAGAAGAGTTAGGTGTTGACATTAGTATTGATGGATTTATATGTACTACTGATTTTGACTATCCATCTTTTCACCTTACTATGCACTGTTATCTGTGTACAATTTTAGTCGGTGAATTGGAGCTTCGTGAACATAAATCTGCACGGTGGCTAGTACTAAGCTCCCTTGATGAAGTTATGTGGCTACCGGCAGATAAAGAAATTGTTGAATATTTATTAGAAAATAGGTATGAGGAGTAATAGCCAGAAAAATATCATTATTATTTTCTCACGGCAATTGCTACTATAATCGATTGCTCGAAGACGGTTGTCAATTGTGGGGGAAAACATATATTGGGATATTTAGGGTGTTAATAAATATATTGGGGATTGTTATTTCCCGATGCACCATGCCTATAATATTCGAAATGAGGAATTTACGCTTTAAACGGTAGAATAGCGGTCGAATTTGTTTTATTCTTGTGAAAATCAATATTTTAGCATCAATTTTCCCTCATTTCATAAGAACCAGCAAAACTTTAAATTTGCCACGAAGTTCACTTCTACTTTTCCTTTTGCAAAGGTACGAAATATACGTGGAATTATCGCCGATTATGTCAACTAATTGCAGGAGACTTTCACGCAAATTTAACTGCATAACTTTCCGCAGTCGACTAAATTAAGAAATTGTAGTATATGCAAATTATTTACATTCCACGCTCTTAATAGATAAAGATACCGAGTTTTATATATTGCCAATATACAAATAGACTACATTTTGTTTATCATCACAGGATAATTACCTACTTATTAAGCATACAATAGAAAAATCAACATGTGTTGTACAGAACGACTGTTCCAAGATGTAACCAGATACTTGATTTAGATATGTGGTTATAACTGCAAGAATCAGGTCATCATTAGTGACAGTTCCTGATATAAAAGCCGTAGTATAAATAAATACAAGTAGTAAGTTAAGCCGATTATAGCCCTAAATAATCAGATATAGTAAGTTATAGAGACTAGGGGCTATGACTGTATATAGGCTTGGCAGACAAAAGAAAAATCAAATATTTCTCTGCTGAATCTCATCGGTTGTGATGAGTATAAATGTGGCGCCCTGATTCAGGGCCTCATCCTTGTGTAATTTTTAAACTCTATTCCAGAGGGGGTATTTTTTTACCACCGCCTTGTTTTAGGGCTTCGGTTTTCATTTTTAGAGACTCCTTGATTATACAAGGCATGATAACTAGCGGAATGAAAGCTACGGTATGGTGTACGAACATAATGCAGTAGTATGGGGTAGCAAATTGCGACATCATATTCAAAAAAGTGATGGCGCCGTGTTTCACGGCTTCACCCATGTGAGAAATGTGACATTATAATTCAGGATGGCATGTCTTAAAACCTCCGCCTTGTTTTAGGCTTCGGTTTAGATTCCAAAGGGGGCATCGTTTTGGGGACGCCTTCTAAATGGGCCTCACTGTCATTACATATATTTCTAAAAGCACCGTCGTGATATACGACCCTGGTTCAAGAATTAGTGGAATGCAACATATGAGGTAGCTTGAAAATACCCCATCTTGCGATTAAAGTAGTAATATCACAAAAATACGGATGATGTACTTTGAAAGTACCCCATCTTGTGATTTAAGCAGTAATCCACCAAAAGAAAAATATCAGGGAGGGCTCAATTCAAGAGGTTGTGTCAAAATGCTGGCACAACTTTTTTTTATGCGCAAAGCCCAGACTTTCCCAAGCCCGGGCTTTGTTATTACCTAATTTTTTTGTAACTTTAGGCATTACATTTTCGTTATGGCAAAGTTACATTTTCGTCCTTACATTCCCAACCAAACCGTTCTTTTTCCACAAAGAATTGATGAAAACATAGCTGCGAACGACCCTGTCCGCATCGTCAATGCAGTTGTTGATAATCTCAATCTTGATAATTTCAAGAAGCTTTATAAAGAAACTGGGCGCTCAGCCTATCATCCTAAGATGATGCTCAAGGTCATTATCTACGCTTACATGAACAATATCTATTCCTGCCGTAAAATCGAGAAGCTTCTTTTGCGTGACATCCATTATATCTGGCTTGCCGGTAATGAGCATCCGGATTTTATTACCATCAACCGTTTTCGTAACCGTGTAAAGGAGGAAATAAACAACGTATTCACGCAGTTGGTTCTTGTCCTTGCCGACAAAGGTTTCATCAGTCTTGACGTGGAGTATATCGACGGTACCAAGATCGAGTCCAAGGCCAACAAATATACTTTTGTCTGGCGCAAGACAGTCGAAAGGAACCGTACAAGGTTGATGGATAAGATCCGCATCCTTCTGGAGCAGGTGGATGAAACCATTGCACAGGAGAACTCCGTAAAAGACACATCCGTGGAGTTCACTCCCTCCATGCTCTCGGGCATAGCGAATGAACTTAAAGAAGCCCTGGAACACCGGCCTGCAACAAAGGACAAGGAAGAAAAGAAAACCCTGCGGGAGAAAAAGAAACAGGTCAGGGAACTTGAAGGGTATCGTGACAAGCTGATGGAATACGACAATCACCTTGATGTCCTTGGAGAACCGCTTGCCGGGGGCAGACGGTACCACATACCGCCGCTGCGGATCTGCCTTGATGATTGCTGCTGCCTTCTGAATCTGCTTTGCGTCCGCCAGACTGCTGCCGCCGAACTTTACTACTTTCGTTGCCATATGTTTCACTCTGAAAGAAAACCCGAAGATCTCCTTTCAACTCCTTATCTACATTTATTTGCGGTCAATCTCAAAAACCGCCGGATTGCACTGCATTCACCTTATACTTCGCCTTATACAGTGTCACTATATTAGTATATTGGTTTTTCGACAAAAAATCAATAGGGAAATGCGACAAATTTTCCTTGTTTTATTTTGTGTTTTTGGTAAATACGCTTGTATTTATAGGACGGACAGATTTTTCTTCCTGTGGTATCGTTCACATAACGGCAATTTTCATAAATACGGCGTACACAACTTGTGCAGATTGTATATTTCATTCTATGAAAACTGGGGATAATCCGAATTCATAGGTTTTACATTATTGATTCAACCCAAATAAATATTGGACGTACCAATTCCACTTGTGGTATACTAAGTGAGGCGAATAACAACACCATTCGTCCGCACAACGACACAATTCTACAAACATCAAGGGCAATACCGCACAAGAAAAATGGAGGACAACATCATGGGTGGAATTCTGGAAACGGCAATGCTGATCTGCTTCGGCTGTTCATGGCCGATCAATCTGGTGAAAAATTACAAGTGCCGCAGTGCCAAAGGCATGAGCCTGCCCTTTATTCTCCTGCTGATCGTCGGCTATGTGGCAGGCATCTGTGCCAAGTTCATCATCGGTGTCAACGTACACAACGCCTATGTGTTAGTCGTATACCTGCTGAATCTGGCAATGGTGACAGCGAACCTGTTCGTCTATTTCCGGAACCGCGGACTGGACCGCAAGGCAGAACTCTGCGTGGAATTGGACGCGGACGATCCGGCAATGGAGCTGGTAGCAGCTTCTGTTGCAGACAAGGTACAGCAGCGTTCTAAGAGCCGCGGTGCTGTCCTCCGCCCCAAGGCTGCCGGCAATGCCGGATTTATCGACTATATCCAGTGGGGCAAGACCTTTGAAGAATGACAATCCTCTCCCCTGAACGGCAGTGCTGCCTACCTCTTTCCGGCAGTGCTGTTCACAAGGCATGGATTCTGCAAAACGTGTGTGCTTATCTTCAGGCATCCTTGCAGAAACATGCTCTACATATAATCCCACAGAACAAGGACTGGGCTGTATTTTTTACAGCATGGTCCTTGTTCTGTTTTCCATGGAATCTGTTGTATTCTTTGTACATAAAATTGTATCATTTGTGCATTGACATCGTTATTTCGAACAGCTATAATAAAGGTATGCTGTAAAGGAAGCACTGAATAAAGCTTGTGCGTAAGATGCGTAGT
>ENA-OPWW01000730-OPWW01000730.1-human-gut-metagenome-genome-assembly--contig:-NODE-730-length-15012-cov-4.192151_pt1 | contig 15012 bp, 15 predicted proteins | sample MGYA00241513_ERZ502018 | MGnify/ENA primary metagenome ERZ502018 (study PRJEB25962, sample SAMEA2042987) | human gut metagenome | biome: human gut; feature: human-associated habitat; material: faeces...
TTATCATACACCAGATGAAATCTTTGAAAGAGAATTAGATCGCATCTATCAAACATCCTAAACAAAAGTGTTCAAGTTATTATTGCAATTTACGGCCTTATTAAATTGATTAAAATTAAGATTCTTAATGGTTTTAAAAATCGTTTGTTCATTTTTAAATTTAGCAGTTAAGTCTATTTTGGAATTAAAATCTACTTCCTTTTGAGCAGTAGGTATTTTTTTACACACGTTTTCCAATTAGGCTTTTTCTTATTAGTAAACAATTGATAAGCCAAGGAGCTCAATGAATTAAGATTATCAACAAATTTAGCGATTTCACGATAATCTCGTGGAATATTAGTTGTATTAATATGTGGGATTATAAGTAATTGACGAATTTTATCGATTGGAATGATTGTGACATAAAAATTATTTAGATTAACAATAGTTAAAGTATTGGGAACTTGAAGCTGGAGCGCTTCTTTAGCTAATTCTGTCATATTAAAAGCATTATTATCAGAAATTAGGGAAATATCAGTTCCATCGGAAAAATAAAAATCCACTGATGCTACATTACCTAATAAGGAAAACAGTTCTTTTTTCATAAATTTGGCCTCAATCAAATATACAAAATAGTATAGTTATTTGCAAAATAATATAGTTGATTTTATCACTGTTAGTTATATAATTGCCCTGTAAGCGTTAACAATTAATTATTGAAAAGGGGCTTGTTTTATGGAAAAACAACATTACAAGATGTATAAAGATGGCAAAAAATGGGTTTTTGCAGCAGGTACTGTAATTGCTTTAGGGGTTGGGTTAAGTGAAAGTACATATGTTGTAAAAGCAGATAGTACTGTACCTGTCACATCAACTAATGATTCAGTAAATACTGGCTCTGCCAGCAAGAATCATACTGTACCTGTCACATCAACTGATGATTCAGTAAATACTGGTGCCGCCACCAGTAAAACGACCAGTAAAACGACGGTTTCTAAAGACAATCCAACGGTCTTTTACTTTCCTTTCAATGGAGAAGATAACCGGATGCATCCATCCGATGGTTATAGCAATGGGAATATGTTTAATTCAACGTGGCGGGCCTCTCAAGTAAACTTCAAAGATGGTAAAATGCAACTTTCGATTAATAAAGACGAGGAAAATACAAAAATTCCGTATATTAGTGGGGAATACCGTTCCAATCAGAACTACCATTACGGTTTATACGAAGTTAGTATGAAACCAATTAAAAATGATGGGGTAGTGTCATCTTTCTTTACGTATACCGGCCCAAGTGAACATAATCCCTGGGATGAAATTGATATTGAGTTTTTAGGTAAAGATACGACTGGCGTACAATTTAATTATTTTACGAATGGCTTGGGCCATCACGAATACTTTTATAAATTAGGTTTCGACGCCTCAGAAGCATTCCATACGTATGCCTTTGAATGGTTACCAGATTCGATCACATGGTTTGTCGATGGTAAAAAAGTCCATACCGCGACTGAAAATATTCCGCAAACACCAGGCAAAATTATGATGAATGTTTGGCCGGGTATTGGAGTTGACTCATGGTTAAAACCCTTTGATGGAACGGTACCATTAAAAGCCGAATACGACTGGGTTAAATTTACGCAATATAAAATCGTTGAGGAAAATGTCACGCCTAAACCAGAAGAACCAACAACAGAACCAACGACAGAACCAACGACAGAACCAACAACAGAACCAACGGAATCTTCAACAACGGGAAGTTCGACAACGGAATCTTCAACTAAGCCTGCTGAAGAAGCTACACTTAAGCTTATTCCTACCCACAATGCTTACATCTACAACAAGGATTACCAAATTACTTACAAGGATAATAAGCGGGTAGTTCTTAAGAAGGGTACGCAAATCATTGCTCTTGATAATGGTAAGAAGTACTTAATCAAGGGTAAGGAATTCTACCGGATTGGTGATAATCAATACGTCAAGGTTTCTAACACGATTAGCTATTACTACCTTGTACACAACTCATTCTTGTACAACAAGCATGGTAAGACTATCAAGCGTAACGGCAAACGTATCCTTGTTAGAAAAGGTGTAAGACTTGAAGCTAACAAGGTAAAGGTAGTCAAGATTAATGGCAAGAAATTCTACAAGGTGGGCAAGAGCACTTACATTAAGTTTAGAAATGTTAAATTAAGTATAAGTCCTAACAACTAGTTAGATTGTAAGCGTAAAAAACTGAAGTATCTTAAAACCCCACCTTGGCTTGTGCTAAGATGGGGTTAATTATATTCAACAACTAACAGTAGCGGAAATACGACGCAGCCAACTCAATTGATTAAAACTAATGTTAATGAGAAAAAAACAGTTTCATTGGTAAATGATAAAGAAAAAATTCTTTCTAAAAATATAGAAGCTTTACCACAAACTAGTGAAAAATCAGAAAGCTCTGTTTCAGCTCTAGGTGTCTTATTACTGGCTTTAGGAAGTTTAACCAGTTGGCTGACTTTCAGAAAAAAGTGGAAAGATTAACTAAACAATCTACCGTATACTATCTAAGAGTGGATGGAAGAAAAGAAAAAAATAGTGTTAATATTACGAAAACATCCTAATAATGAAATTTAAAGTTTTTTGATTCAGTGTTTAGGGGCTATAATTAACAAATAACCCCTAAAAAACATTGAAAGAATAGCCCCCAACATCTACATTATAGATATTGGGGGCTATTTGTTTTTATATGGTATAAATAACTTCTTTCATTGTAAGCGTCTAAAAACAAAGTATATTGAAAAGGCAGCCTTGTTCTGATCATCGATTGATCAGCTAAGCTGCCTTTCTTTGTTCTATTCGTGTTTTACATTTTTCCTGAACTTCTTTTGTCCATGGCAAATAAGCCGACAGATGCTCTTGGTCTGTCAGATTCTCTTCATTTGGTAATTTATCCAGCAGATACTCAATGTATTTCTCTGGATCTAGATTGTTTCTCTTGGCTGTTTCAATCAAACTCAAAATAATCGCAGAAGATTGTGCACCTTCGAAACTTTGCGAAAATAACCAATTCTTTCGGCCAATTACCAAAGTCTTGATTGCTTGTTCTGCGAGATTGTTGGATAAAACTAATTTACCATCAAGTAAAACATTCTTGAAAGTATCTTCATGATTAAGTGCGTAAGCAATGGCTCTTCCAAGTTTGGATCCTGGTAAAACCAAAGGCTGATTTGTTCTACACCATTTAAAGAATTCATCAAATAGTGGCTTTAGTTTCTCTTGGCGTTTTTGATGGCGTTCTTCATTAGAAAGGTTTTCCCAAGATTTCTCTAGAGTAAACATCTGATTGCAGTAGTGAACGCCTTGCTTTGATAAGGATTTTCCTTTAGTAGTGGGTGGCACTGCTTCTTTGAACTTTCTTCTAACATGAGCCCAACAACCCACTAGTGTTGCTTCAGGTAATTGTTTGTAGGCTTGCCACATATCGCAGTGCAAATATCCTGAATAATTGCCTAGGAAGTCAGTCGCAACTTGGCTGCTACGATGAGGATCATGATGATAAAAAGTTATTGGTTTCTTCTCTTGTTTACCTGATAAAAAAGTCCAGTAGTAAGTCTTCTGAGTATCGCTCTCAAGGACGCGGTAACTCGTTTCATCGGCGTGAAGGACCGCTTGAGTTAACAATATTTCTTTAAGTAGACTGTAAACAGGCTTGAAGTAATAGTCTGTGACCTTCATATGCCAGTTAATCAAGTCTTGGCGATGGATAGGAAGTCCTAGCTTTTGCCAATCGTTTTCTTGTCTGTAAGCCGGCACCTTCAACTCATATTTTTGATAAATTGTATGAGCAATAATTGACGAAGAGCCGTAACTATGTGCTAGCGCTGCCTTAGGAACAGGAGCTTTAGTGATCTTATCTGTTTCACTATTTAAACTGCAATGTTCACACTTATAAGCATGCTGGATGTGATCTAATCTCTTAAGTTGAGCTGGAATAACGACTAGTTCCTTACGCGCAGGCCATGAACCGATCTCTTTGAGCTTTTCATGACAATCTGAACAATATTGCTCTTTCTCTGATAACTCATGATGAAATAGCCTCCTCGTTTTTCGATAGTTATAAGAATACGAAAAACTGCACGTAAAATCAATAGAAATTACGTGCAGTTGCTTCACTAATTTTCGGTTCAATTGAGAAGCCCTTCATTAACCAGTCAACTTGCTCGGGGCTAAGTTCTCTAACTTCATCCTGGTTTTTGGGCCAATTCATCTTACCGTTCTCGAATCTTTTATAGAGTAACCAGTATCCTTGACCGTCCCAATACAAAGCTTTGAATCTATCTTGGCTACCGCCACAAAATAAGAATACCTGACCAGAAAAAGGATCAAGATTGAACTTGTCTTTTACCATACTAGCTAAAGTATCGATCCCGCGTCTCATGTCAGTCTTACCGCAAACAATGTAAACCTGACCTAAATCTGATAATTTGATCATGATAGTATCCGATCCACGATATCTTGTAAGACCATTGGATCCAGTGAAGTATAAGCCTTGAATTCAAGATCGTTTCTTTTCAAAGATAAGAGAAGCTGGCTATCTTGAACTGGTTCAATAGGAACAATTTCATGTTTTTCAGTCATAACTAACAACCTCCAAAATAAGTGATGAAGTCAGTATATGACAGAAATTGTAGTTAAGATAGGTACTTGGTTTTTAGACGCTTACTTATCATCTCCTTTGGTTTCAAATTAACATATTTATGTTATCAGGGGGGGATCGTATGTTTGCAAGTTTAAATGTCGAAATCGAATATAAAAACTAATTTATTTAGAGAAATACCAAAAAAGAGCCAGACAAATCCGGCTCTCTTCTCTTCATATTACTTATCTAATTATTAAATGGCTGCATTACCAATTGGTGTGTTTCTGTTTGCTACATTATAAGTCTTATTATTCAAAATCTTATCAGGTTGAGTCAGCACTACTATTACAGTTGGGTCTTTACCATTCTTCTTGATCATTTCAATATTCATGTCTACTAAAAGTTGACCCTTCTTAACTTCTTGGCCTTCCTTAACTTTCACATCAAACGGTAATCCGTTCAAATCAACAGCATCTAATCCCACATGAATCAAGATTTCTGTACCATTCTTGGTTGTTAGTCGATTGCATGTTTAGTTTTTGCAATCATTGTGATTTTACCATCAACTGGTATAAACTGCTCTATTAATTGGTTCTACTACAAAGCCATCACCTACTTCAGGTGACAGCTTAAGTTTTAATATAAAAGATTGTTATGGATTAATATCATATTATAATGTCTTGCCTAATTCCTTAATATACTTGCGTAAAGCATCGCGTGTTTCTGGATGCTTCAAACCATATTGAATGGAAGTTTCAAGATAGCCTTCCTTATTACCAACATCAAAACGTTGACCTTTAAAGACTTGAGCAAATACACGTTGTGTCTTATTCATTGTATCAATGGCGTCAGTTAATTGAACTTCACCACCACGACCTGGCTTTTGATATTCCAAAACATCAAAAATTTCAGGCGTTAATAAGTAACGACCGATTATTGCAAGATCACTCGGAGCCTTATCAACATCTGGTTTTTCCACAAAACTCTTTACATTGTACAAGTCATCGGCAATCTTACCATCCGGTGCAATTACACCGTACTTAGAAACTTCCTTGTGTGGTACTTTCATAACGGCAATAGTTGAAGCATGAGTCTTGTCGTAATCGTTAATTAACTGCTTAGTCAAAGGAACTTTATCCTTCATTAAATCATCGCCAAGCATAATTACAAATGGTTCACCAGCAACGAAACTACGGGCACGATAAACAGCATCCCCCAAGCCAGCTGGGTGTGGTTGACGAGTGTAGTACAAGTTTACGCCCAAATCAGTAATTTCTTGTGTTAACTTGAGCAAACCAGACTTACCGGTCTTTTCCAAGTCTTGCTCCAATTCAGGATTAGAGTCGAAGTGGTTTTCAATCGCACGCTTGTTTTTACCGGTAACGATCAAGATATCTTCGATTCCTGAAGCCTTAGCTTCTTCCACGATAAATTGAATCGTTGGCTTGTCAACAATAGGTAACATTTCCTTAGGTAAAGCCTTAGTTGCTGGTAAAAATCTAGTACCTAAACCAGCTGCTGGAATGACTGCTTTTCTTACTTTCATACTTTCTATACCTTCTCCAAAGATTATAATTAAATATATTTTAAAATATTCTTTAAAATTTTGTTCGTTTTCTGCAGATTTGCAGATTTGCAAATTAGAATACCACTGAATTTTATTTTTTATTAGTTTGCATTCCTACACTCAAAGGTATAATAAAAATCCTCAGCTGATTATCAACCAACTAAGGAATAAAAGCTTTATGCGATTTTACTGTCTACTTAACAGGTAATGTATCAAATACAAGTGCGTGGTAACTTCTTTCTTATTCACATAAAAAGAATCTCCGCCACCATCATGTGCATATAGCTTTGTCATGTACTCCTCCTATGTTGTAATAAATCGTTTTAATGCCATTTTTACCCAAGAATCAAAAAAGCACCCCAAAGGGATGCTTCCTTAAAATCTTACTTATTCAATTCATCAAAGAAACCTTGCTTCTTCAAGATCTCTAAATAGCGGTGAACCGCATCTGTCCACACCGGCAATGGCTTAAAACCATTCTTCACCAGCTTGCTCTTATCAAGACGTGAGTTAAATGGACGAACTGCTTTGGACAAACCATATTCGGCAGTGGTAACTGGCGTTACCTTGGTGTCGTAACCAGCTTGACGGTAGATTTCCTTGGTAAAGTCGTACCAAGAAATGTAGCCGGTCTTAGTGCCATTTTCATCATAACCGCTTTCGGTTGCTGGTAATTCAGAATTGGTTGCGTGATAGTAACCATACTTATCAGTCTCGATCATATCTACAAGCAGACGAGCCAAGTCAAAGGTGTAAGTTGGCGTACCGATTTGATCATCAACAACCTTAACTTCATCGTGGTTAGAACCAACCTTGAGCATAGTCTTGATAAAGTTATGACCGTTAACACCGAATACCCAAGCGATACGCACGATAAAGTATTTGTCCAAAGTATCGGCAACAGCCTTTTCGCCGCCTAACTTTGTTTCACCATAAACGTTCAATGGCTTGTAACCCTTGAAGTCAGGTTCCCATGGCTTGGTGCCTTGACCGTCAAATACATAATCGGTTGAAAGGTAAACCATTGGTACGTCTAACTTTTTGGCAACATTAGCAATGTTTTGCGTACCGCCAACGTTAACCATCCGGACAGCTTCAACCTTGTCATCATCTTCAGCCATATCAACAGCAGTCCAAGCAGCACAGTGAACAATCACATCTGGATTTACTTCAGTGATTACCTTGTCAACTGCATCTGCATCGGTGATGTCTAAAGAAACGTATGGCATCTTGGTAACAGCACTGCCGTCTTCAACGCCACTGTATTCAGGAGCAAGGTCTGAACCAACGCCCTCGTAACCGCGCTTAGCAAGTTCATTCATCACGTCATGGCCCAGTTGACCATTAACTCCAGTTACAAAAACTTTCATCAATTTACCTCACTAATTAAAACTTGAAAGTATCCTTTAAGCCAACCCATTCTTGGTCACGTTCTGCCAAGTTCAACTTAGTGCCATCATCTAAAGTGTAGCCTTCAGCACTAGCGCTACCTGGGTAATCGCCCTTAACGTGTGGCCACTTGATACCAATTTCAGGATCATTCCAAGCCATACCACCTTCATCGTTTGGGTGCCAGAAGTCGTTAACCTTGTAGCAGAATTCAGCAACATCACTCAATACAAGAAAGCCATGTGCAAAACCTTGTGGGATCAAGAATTGCTTCTTGTTTTCTGCAGTTAATTCAACACCGTACCACTTGCCGTAAGTCTTTGATTCACTTCTAAGGTCAACGGCCACGTCAAATACGCTACCACGTACAGCACGAACTAACTTAACTTGTGGGTAATGCTTTTGGAAGTGTAAACCACGAAGAACACCCTTAGTTGAACTTGATTGGTTGTCTTGAACAAAGTTAATACTAAATCCCGCATCCATCATGTCTCTTTGGTTAAAAGTTTCCATGAAGTAGCCACGATCATCCCCATGAACAGTTGGGGTGATAACAGCTAAACCTTCAATACCGCCGACATTCTTTTCAACTTTAATTTGTCCCATTATTTTTCTCCCTTATTAAAAATTAATAACGTAATTTACCTTCTGCAACTGACTTCAAGTGTTTTCCATATGGACTCTTGCCATAGTGCTTTGCAGCTTCAAGCAATTGATTCTTATCAATCCACTTGTGGATATATGCAATTTCTTCAGGAGCTGAAATTGCTACACTTTGACGTTCTTCAGTCATCTTAACGAAGTTACTTGCATCTACCAAGCTTTGCATTGTACCAGTATCAAGCCAAGCATAACCACGACCAAGAAGCTGAACGTTCAAGTTATCTTCATTCAAGTACATTTCATTCAAGCTGGTGATTTCTACTTCACCACGAGCACTTGGTTTAACTTGTGCAGCCTTTTCGCTAACACCAGCTGGGTAGAAGTAAAGACCCGTTACAGCGTAGTTACTCTTAGGATGTGCTGGCTTTTCTTCAATAGAAATTGCCTTGCCATTCTTATCAAAATCAACCACGCCAAAACGTTCTGGATCGTTAACGTAATAGCCAAAGACGGTTGCCTTGCCTTTTTGTGCATCAGCAGTTGCATCCTTAAGCAACTTAGTAAATCCATTGCCGTAAAAGATATTGTCGCCTAAAATCATGGCACAAGGTTCACCATTAATGAAGTCTTTACCTAAAGTAAATGCTTGAGCCAAGCCATCTGGAGTAGGTTGAACTTTGTATGACAACTTAACGCCAAATTGTGAACCATCACCCAGCAATTCCTTGAAACGAGGAGTATCAGCTGGTGTAGAAATGATCAAAATATCCTTAATCCCTGCAAGCATAAGAGTTGATAAAGGATAATAAATCATTGGTTTGTCATAAACAGGCAATAATTGCTTGCTAGTTACTAAAGTTAATGGATAAAGACGGGTGCCTGAACCACCCGCTAAAATAATACCCTTCATAATTTTAGTCCTTGTCTAAAACCTTTCTGTCGCCGTACATTTCTTTGTAGTAGTTTTGGTAGTCGCCAGAAATGATGTTTTCCCACCATTCTTTGTTGTCGAGATACCATTGAATGGTCTTCTTGATACCATCCTTAAACATGGTTTCTGGAAGCCAACCTAATTCGTTATGAATCTTTTCTGGATCAATAGCATAACGACGGTCGTGACCCTTACGATCAGTAACGTGTTCAATCAATGAGTAAGGCTTATCTAAGTAGTCACAGATCAACTTAACTATGTCAATGTTATGCATTTCGTTGTGCCCACCAATGTTGTAGACTTCACCTGGTGTACCCTTTTCAAGGATCAAATCAATAGCCTTGCAGTGGTCTTCAACGTAAAGCCAGTCACGGACATTTTCACCATCACCATATACAGGCAACTTTTCATTGTTCAATGCACGTTGAATCATCAATGGAATCAACTTTTCTGGAAATTGATATGGGCCGTAGTTGTTAGAGCAACGTGAAATAGTTACTGGCAAGTTGTAGGTTCTGCCATATGCACCAACTAATAAGTCTGCACTAGCCTTGCTTGATGAGTATGGGCTTGAAGTGTGAAGTGGTGTATCTTCATGGAAGAATAAATCTGGACGATCAAGTGGTAAATCACCATAAACTTCATCAGTTGAAACTTGGTGGAAACGCTTGATGCCGTACTTACGACATGCATCCATCAATACTGAAGTACCAATGATATTAGTTTCCAAGAAAATTTCTGGGTTTTCGATAGAACGATCAACGTGACTTTCAGCAGCAAAGTTTACTACTACGTCTGGCTTTTCTTCTTCGAACAACTTGTAGACACCATCGCGATCGCAGATATCAAGCTTAACAAACTTGAAGTTTGGCTTGTCTAAAACGCTCTTCAAAGTTGATAAGTTACCTGCATAAGTTAACTTGTCTAAACAAATAATTTCGTAGTCGGGATGCTTCTTCATCATATAAAAAATGAAGTTTGAGCCGATAAAGCCGGCACCGCCAGTAACAATAACTTTCATATTAGCCTCCGCTTTTGCTTAATTCATATTTCATAAGAAGTATATAACATTACGTTACGTCACCTTCAAGGGCAAATAAAAAAGGTTTAAGCTTTTTTACAGCTAAAATACCCAGCATCCTTAGTAATATAGAAGCCGTCCTTAACTTTCTGCTCAACATATTGTTTAAATTCTTGATAGTGATTGAGCAAAAATTCATTTTGATTACCGTGACAAGACAAAATGTATGAAATAATCGGTGTTGCTTCGGAGATCTCGATGGCATCATCGTATTTCTCACAAGTAACGTTCTCAAAGAACTTGTTTAAAATTTGCTTACCATTATCTAAGCCAAAGCGTTCATATAAGTTGGTGGATGATAAAACGATATTGGAATTGAAATTCTGGACTAGATCGGTGATCTCGCGCATGTGGCGCTTGGAGTATGTGCTGCATACGAGGGATGCACCAGGCTTGAGCACGCGGCGAATTTCGGACAAAGCCTTCGAAATATCATCACAGTAAAACAGCATATGATTAGCAATCACTAGATCAAAGGTATTGTCCGCAAAGGGAATCTTTTTCGCATCGATCACGGCATATTGAAATTCAGGCTTATTGCTAATCTCATTCTTAGCATCAGCCAACATCCCTTCCGAGATATCTGACAAAATAATATTCACATCGGCTGGCACCTTATTGATATTCTGTGACCATAACGCACCATTACCGGCACCAAGTTCGAGCACCTTCATCCCCGACTTAAGGTGCAAGTTACTAAATAGCCATGGGAACCAGCCTTCCTTATTAACAGAATAATTGCGATGCAAACGAATGCGGGCAGAAATATTCGTAGCGTTCTTATACTGCATACTGAGCGATTGATTCATTGAAGTTAAATGAATTAAGTTAAGCATCTTCGACCAATCAACTTGATCATTGCGATCTAGTGCCTGACTAGTTGAGTCGATGGCATTCACCACATTCTTCATCTCTTCAAGTCGTTCTTCAGCAAGACGCTTTTGAATCTTGAGTGAATCCTGTAATAATTGCTTATCTCCTGATCCAATCGTCATTTCACGAATATCGCTAAGTGAAAAACCAAGATACTTTAATAGTAGAATCTGTTGCAACTTGGCAAAATCTTGGTCGGTATATAGCCGTGCACCACTCTTAGTGTGTGCAGCCGGTTTTAATAAATTCTTTTGATCATAATAGCGAATCGTACGAATCGAAACATGTGCTTTCTTTGCAAACTCGCCGCTTGTGTAGTAGTGGGACATGGTAAAGTATCTTTCTTAACTTAAAATTATTTAAAAATAGCAAATTTATTCATAGCATAAAAGACTAAAAATTGTTATTGCATGAGTTAATATCGATATTGCTTCAACAAAACCTAGTTACTATAATATGGTTTTCCTAAAATTAGAAAAAGTGTTTAACTATTTCTTTTTCAAATCTTTAATCAAATCTTCTTTAAATTCATCATCATTTTCTAAATAGTTTAAACACACTTGAATAATCTTCTCGTAAAAAGACCAGATGAAATGTTTATGGCACTTAGAAAAATATTCAATCCCATAATGTAACATCCAGCCTATACTCATAATTACAACTATCATACTTAAATAATTAATACAATAATCAGAAAATTTATTTAGATTCCAAGTACTTAGAGCTAATTTACCTAAAGTAAAAATTATAATTAAGTTTAAAGTTATATACCCATTCGTCCTAGTAAAGTTGCAATTTTTAACTTTGAAAGAACAATACCAAAGTATACAGGCAATAATTCCCAGCAATACTGTAGAATAATAATCCGTACGTGACAATTTAATCCAATTAATAAAAACGCATCCAGCTAATACAAGCCCACATGCAAAAAGCCAAACAGATATCAAATCTGCTTTTTTATTCTTTTTTGATTTATTATTCTGTTCTGTTTTCATAATTTTAAATTCTTTAAAAAATATATCTGTATCAGTATCGGTATATATAGCTATTAAACTATCTTTTTTGTGATCACATTCTATATCTGATAGTTTCAGGCTATATCTTAAACCGTACTGATTAGGTTCTATTACTTCATCTAAAGAATGAACATAATTCGGTATTATTATTCTTTTCTCAAATCCTTCGCCATGTTCCTGAACTATCCCAAGATCTTCAGGTATACAGAAACCTAGAAAAGAAACTCTTTTTGCAGTTTTTCCATGCCAACAAGCAGTGATATTAACATAATCATCCCAAGTTATAGTATCATTTAACCTATTGAAGACCTCAACCTTCAAAAATGGCATATTCTGTAAATATTTAAGACACGGTACTAAGAGTGAACTAAATGCAAAAGCTAATATTGGAGATAAAATTTTTTCACTTGGTTCTTTTACTAAACTTGCTATTATGAATAAAAATAACTCTCCCAAAATACTAATTCCAGCTATAGATGCCAGTAATTTTACACTATATTTCTGAGCGATTATTATTAATTGAGTTTTGAAATTAGTGATAACTATTCTCATAAAAATTAAAATAAGCATTGCTGCCAATATTATTATGATAATATCCATAATTTCTTTAACTGTATCTGTTCTTATATTTTTTGGAAGATTAGGGAATAATACATTATCTGTTACAATAGCTATACCTAATAAAAAATAGCTACATATTATTCCCATGATACCTGAAATTAAGTAAGTTTTTGTATTCACCTTATTTTACTTTCTATCCATAAACATATATTTTTCTACTGCTACCATATTGAACGATATCACCATAATCAAATAGGCTCTATTTAACTTATGGCATAATTCTCCTATTTCTTCATTCACGCAGCAACTACACCTTAAAATATCCATATCACAAAAATAGCCCCAATAACCTCAATTAGAGATTGCTGGAGCTAAACCTTAATAAACATCTAAATTATACCAATAAATACTACATATTTCACATTATTATAAAAAGCAAAAAAGGTTATTCCTTTATTCTTATATCTTTAATAGATGCTGCCGGTTTTAATAAATTCTTTCGATCATACTAATCGGGACATGCGCTTTCTTTACAAACTCGCCAATTGTGTAGCAGTGGGACATGCTGATTATCCTCAATTTATAAAAAATAGATCTTGGGCATTCCAAGGTCTCAGACATAAGTAATATCATGGGAAACTTATAACTTTAAAGTCAATATATAGTAAATAGAAACTATTTATCTAGGGTTTTAAAAACAGATCTTCTTCTCTTTCAAATCCTAACATACCAGTAATATCAAAAATTATAGGTCAAATATATGACTACACTTTTCTATTTCAGTAATTTTCGATTATTATCTAACTACTATAAAATATGAATTGTTTCATATATCCACTATAATGACCAATATATCATCAAAAAGGAGCAACATCTTATGGTTTCAAGTTTCGACATTAGCCAAAACAATACATCTAGACAATTAATAGTCATAGGAAACGGTTTCGACTTGCAATGTGATTTAAATTCAAAATATCAAGACTTTTTTAATTACAGATTTGGCATATTACTACAAAACCAAATCAATCAAAGGTTGGGTATCAAGTCTAATGCTGAAGAAGATTTTGCTGAGGCTTTAACTAGAGAACTTCGTCCATACTTTAAAATTACAGTTGGTCCTAAACAAGTATTTAGAGCCTACAGTTGGGAAGAATTATCATCCCCTTCTCCAAATATCAACAGAGAAAAATTGCAAATCGTAAAAAAGACAAAAACCTTCATGGAAAATTATTTACAGCAAATCAAAGATCAAATTACAAATCAAATTGAGGATGAACAATTAAAGAAAAAGCTTTTAATTGAATGGAATATCATATCATCAATAAATTATTCTAAATGGGATACGGTTTTCTTATTGGCTAATTGTTTTTTATCTAAAGATTCAATAGTTCAATGGAATGATGTTGAAAATATAATTTTCAATATTGTTTCTATAATTTTGATAGATGAAAAAGAATTATCATTATCAGATCTGACATTTAAGCCCGATTCATCTGAAAGATATTTCATGTTTGGAGTGAGAAACTGCTTTAATGACGATAAAGATAAAGCAGCAATAACAATGTTAGATGAGCTTAAAATATTTGAAGATAATTTTGCAGATTATATTAATAAAATAAAGAAAGAAGACAAAAATAAATATTATCATAAAAGTTTTGATTTACTAATCGCATTAATGCACATGTATCCTAATAATATTATAGATGTCTTGTCATTCAATTATTCTTTAGATAAAGAATGTTTAATCGATTTCAAAAAGTATTTTGATAACAAATGTGGTAAACAAAAAGAACTTAGAGTTAACAGTTGGTCTAATATTCATGGTATTGCAGCTTATAAAGACACACATGTAAAAAAGAATATACTTTCTCAAGATTTTTTTCCAGCTGACTATAATGTTCAACTTCCAGGACCAATTTTTGGTATCGACAATCACGATATTTTAACTCCGGATAAAAATGGAAATATTAATTTCGATGATCCACGAAGCATTTTTACTAAATCTTTCCGACTATTAGACAATCATATAAATAATCTTAGAACGAAAACATTTCAAGACAACGTTAACGTTATTACTTTTTTTGGTCATTCATTGAGTCAAGCTGATTATTCATATTTTGAATCCATCTTTGATCAATACGATGTTTTTCACAGTAACGTCAAATTAGAGTTTTACTATTATTCAGGAACTGATGACATCACTGCTAAAACCAATGAACGAGAAACGATGCGAAAAGTAGTTAATCTTTTAACATCATATGGTGCCACTTTAAAGAATGAACATGGTGAAAATATAGTTAACAAACTAATTTTGGAACAACGTCTAAACGTATTACCCAATCCCTAAACAGATTGAAAGAACTGCTTACGGCTACTCTAACTTTATCA
>ENA-OPWW01000732-OPWW01000732.1-human-gut-metagenome-genome-assembly--contig:-NODE-732-length-14953-cov-2.005840_pt1 | contig 14953 bp, 10 predicted proteins | sample MGYA00241513_ERZ502018 | MGnify/ENA primary metagenome ERZ502018 (study PRJEB25962, sample SAMEA2042987) | human gut metagenome | biome: human gut; feature: human-associated habitat; material: faeces...
GGCGCGAAGTCGTAGATGGAGCTGCGGATGCGGATCGGGGATACTCCGGCCGCGAGCGCTGCGAGCGCCGCCGCCATAGCATTATAAGCGTTGTGCAGCCCGGGAATCCGCATTTTGGCCGTGTCGATCTCCACCGACTCCCGGCCGACAGTTGCGGTGAATTTTCCGTCCAGAAGGAACGCATCGCCTGCGCCGCTCGCCACGGCGTTTTTGGCCGCGAAGGGGAGCTGCTTCATCCGCAGGTCGTATTTGGGCAACTGCTGCCAGATCACCTCGTCGTCGCCCGAATAGATGAAGAAGTCGCGCGAATTCTGGTTCTGCGTAATGCGCATCTTGGCATCCACGTAGTTCTGGAAACAGTAGTCGTAACGGTCGAGGTGGTCGGGCGTGATGTTCGTCAGCACGCCGATATGGGCGCGGAACCGGAACATGCCGTCGAGCTGGAACGAGCTCAACTCCAGTACGTACCAGTCGTAATCGCCGGTAGCGACCGAGTAGGCGAAACTCTCGCCGATGTTGCCGCCGAGGGCTACGTTGTAGCCGGCGTCGCGCAGGATCTTGTAGATGAGCGACGTAGTAGTCGTCTTGCCGTTCGAGCCGGTGACGCAGATCGTCCGGGCCTTACCCAGGTAGCGGCCCGCGAACTCCATTTCGGAGATGACCGGAATGCCCGCTTCGCGGAGTTTGACGATCATCGGCGCCTTGTCCGGAATGCCGGGCGACTTGACGACCTCGTCCGCCGCGAGAATCCGCTCTTCGGAGTGGTGCCCCTCCTCGTAGGGGACCTGCCACTGGTCCAGTTTGGCTTTGTAGCGGTCGGCGATCCGCCCCTTGTCGGAGAGGAAAACGTCGAATCCTTTCTTCTTGGCGAGGATCGCGGAGCCGTAGCCGCTGATGCCGCCGCCCAGGACAACTATTTTTTTCATGGGGTTATCGGATTTTAAGCGTTACCAGGGTAATGGCCGCCAGCAGCAGCGACACGATCCAGAAACGGGTGACGATCTTGGTTTCGAAGAAACCCTGTTTCTGGTAGTGATGGTGCAGGGGGGACATGAGCAGAATGCGGCGTCCTTCGCCGTATTTGCGTTTGGTGTATTTGAAGTAGCTCACCTGAAGCATGACCGAGAGGCTCTCGACCAGGAAGATGCCGCAGAGAAGGGGCAGCAGCAGCTCCTTGCGGATGCCGTAGTGGTAGTACAGGCCCGCCTGGGCACCCCAGCAGACGTGCAGGGGGTGCCGGGAAGCTGTTGTCCCAGAGGAAGCCGCCCAGCGCACCGGCCAGCGCCGCTGCGAAGACGACCAGTTCGCCGCTGCCCGGAATGTACATGATGTTCAGGTAGTCGGCATAGACGATGTGTCCGGAGAGATAGGCCAGGATGCCCAGCACCAGTACGATCGGGGCCGATACCCCCGTCACCAGGCCGTCGAGTCCGTCCGTGAGGTTGGCGCCGTTCGAAACGGCCGTGACCACCAGGATCGCCACGACGACGTAGAGAATCCAAGTGAGGGTGCGGTTGCCGCCCGTGAGCCAGCTGTAATCGAATTCGTTGTCCTTGACGAAGGGAATCGTGGTCTGGGTCGTCTGACGGCTCTCGGAGCTGACGATGCGCCGCTGGATGTGGTCGGCGATGGTTCGGCCGTGTTCGTCGAGGTAGATCGTTTCGACCGGTTCGGTCGTCTTTTCCCGGACGACGATGTCGGGCGAGAAGCACATGGTCGTACCTACGATAATGCCCAGGCCGACCTGTCCCACGATCTTGAAACGCCCTTTGAGCCCCTCTTTGTGGTGGCGGAAGACTTTGATGTAGTCGTCCAGAAAGCCGATCAGCCCCAGCCAGATCGTCGAAACCAGCATCAGTTGGATATAGACGTTGTCGAGCTGTCCGAAAAGCAGTACGGGGATGAGAATGGCCAGCAGGATGATTACGCCGCCCATCGTGGGCGTGCCTTTCTTCTGGAGTTGTCCTTCGAGCCCCAGATCGCGGATCTCCTCACCGATCTGTTTGCGGCGCAGGAAGTTGATGATGTTGCGTCCGAAGACGATGACGATCAGCAGGGCGATGATGATGGCTGCCGCCGCGCGGAACGAAATGTACTGGAACATACCTGCGCCGGGCAGGTTGTGAACGTTGTCGAAATATTTGAAAAGATGATAGAGCATGTCGCAGGTTAATTTTTAGCGTAGAGGGCGAAGGCACGGAGAGCCTCCTCCTTGTCGTCGAAATGGTTTTTTACGTCGCCGACGATCTGATACGTTTCGTGTCCCTTGCCGGCCAGCAGGAGGATGTCGCCCGGCTTGGCGAGCATCGCGGCCGTGCGGATGGCTTCGGCGCGGTCGGCGATCCGCAGGTAGCGGTCACCCGGGGCGAGTCCTGCGACCATGTCGTCGAGGATCGCGTCGGGATCTTCGTGGCGGGGGTTGTCCGAAGTGAGGATTGCGGTGGTCGCGTATTTTACGGCGATCTGCGCCATTTCGGGGCGTTTGGTCTTGTCCCGGTCGCCGCCGCAGCCGCACAGCACGAAGAGCTGTTGTCCCGGGCGGCGGATCTCCTCGACGGTCTGGAGCACTTTTTCCAGAGCGTCGGGCGTATGGGCGTAATCGACGATCGCCGTGGTGCCGTCGGCGGCCCGTACGAATTCGAAGCGTCCGCTTACGGGATGCAGCGTGCTCATGATTTGGAGCACCTCTTCGCGGTCGGCGCCCAGCAGCAGGGCTGCGGCATAGACGCAGAGCAGGTTGTAAGCATTGAAGCGGCCGAGGAAATGGACCCATACTTCACGTCCGTCGATGCGCAGTTCCATACCGTCGGGGTGTGTTTCGAGGATCTTGCATCGGAAGTCGGCCATCGATTGCAGCGAGAGGGTCTTGACGGTCGCCCGCGTGTTCTGCACCATGACCCGGCCGTTGCGATCGTCGATGTTTATCAGTGCGAAAGCCTCTTTCGGGAGATTGTCGAAGAAGAGTTTTTTTGCCCGGATATATTCGGCGAAAGTCTTGTGGTAGTCCAGATGGTCGTGGGTGATGTTCGAGAAGATGCCGCCCGTGAAATGCAGTCCCCGGATGCGTTCCTGCACGATGGCGTGCGAGGAAACCTCCATGAAGCAGTATTCGCACCCGGCTTCGACCATGCGGGCCATCATCTCGTTCAGCCGGATGGCGTCGGGCGTGGTATGGGTCGATTCGATGCGTTCGGTGTCGATGCGGTAAACGACCGTCGAGATCAGACCGACCTTGTAGCCCAAGCCCCGGAAGAGGTCGTAGAGCAGGGTGACGGTGGTGGTTTTGCCGTTGGTGCCCGTGATGCCGACCAGTTTGAGCTGACGGCTTGGGTCGCCGTAGAATGCGGCGGCCATGTCGGCCATCGCGGCGTTGGTGTCGGTCACGACGACGTAGCAGACCGACGGATCGAGGTGTTCGGGCAGCCGCTGGCAGACGACGGCTGCGGCACCGGCGGTGACGGCCGCGTCGATGTAGGCGTGTCCGTCGCTTTGGGTGCCGCTCACGGCGAAGAAGCAGTCCCCGGGAGCGATGCGGCGGGAGTCGTACGCCAGTCTGCTCACGCGCGTATCGGAGTTGCCTTCCACACGGAGTACCTGTGTCGCCTTGATTAATTCCTGAATTCGTTTCATCTCTTTATTTGAGTGTTATGGTTACGGCTCCCCCGCGCGAGATCCGCGTGCCGGGAGCGATGCTTTGGTATCGGACGGAGCCTCGTCCCGAGAAAGAGACTTTGAGTCCCCGGCTTTCGAGCAGGAACAGGGCGTCTTTGAGTCCCATGCCTACGACGTTGGGCATCGTTTGGTCGTCTTGTGCGAGCGTCGAGATCGTGACGTTCGAGAGGGAGTCGATCCGTACCGTTCCCCAGCCTTTGCGGTCTTCGAACGAGGTGCGGGGCGAGAATTTGTCGGCGATGCGGCGGATTTGGGCGATGTCGCCGCCTTTGATTCGCCGGGGATAGTGTTTTTCCCCTGAATTTTCCGGCGAGAGATCCCAGTCGTGCTCCCGGTTGTAGAGGTAGGTGACGACCTTCTTGACCACCGGACCCGAGAGCGGGCCGCCGTAATAGGATTTGCCGGCCTGCCGTTTGGTGTGGATCGTCGTGAGCACCGTGTAGCGGGGGTTGTGAGCCGGGAAGTAGGCGACCATGCTGCCGATGTAGTAGCCGTCGCGGTAGCCGATCTTGTCGTCGGCGTATTGGGCCGTACCGGTCTTGGCCGCTACGGTGTAGAGGGTCGTGTCGCGGAAAAATCCAGCACCCGTACCTTCCGTGCCGACGCTTTCGAGAAGTTTGCGGACCTCGCGCAGCGTGCGTTCGGAGCATATCTTGTCCACGAGCGTTCGGGCCTTGAAATGTTCGACCACGTCGTCGCCCCGGCGCAGCTCCCGAACCAGGATCGGAGAGATCATTTTGCCGTCGTTGGCAATGGTGTTGTAGAGGGTGATGACCTGGATCGGGGAGAGTTTGATACGATAGCCGAACGAGCGGCGTACGAGCATACTGTTGGGGTCGGGCACCTCCTTCCAATCCTGAAAGAGCGGTTTTTTCTCGCCGAAAGCCTCCAGTCCGACGGTTTGGTCGAGGTGCAGCTTTTTCATGAAGTCGCTGTAACGCTCCTTGTTGTCGGCATAACGCTCCCAGATCGCCTTGGCGAAATAGACGTTCGACGACTGGGCGACCGCCGTGCGGAAATCCATGTCGTTGAATCCGGCGTGCGAATCCTGCACCCGGATGCCGCCGACCTTCACCACACGTCCGTTGCCCGTGTCGTAGGTCTGGTCCAGCGGCATATCCGCGTCGTCCAGCAACAGCAGCATCGAAGCCAGCTTGAAGGTCGAGCCCGGCTCCGTGTTACGCCCGATGGCGTAGTTCTCCCGCTCGGCGTATCCGCCGCCGGGGGTGCGGCCCAGATTCACGAGGGCGAGGATTTCGCCCGTGCGGACCTCCATCACGATCGTGGTACCCCAGATGGCGTTCTGGGCTTCGAGCTGTTCGCGCAGGTAACGGTTCGCCACGTCCTGCACATCGAGATCGAGCGTCGTGACCACGTCCAGTCCGTCGATCGGGTCGATGTTGTCGCCGTCCACGACGCGGCCGTAAAAACCCCGGGCGATGCGTTGGCGCGTGGCCCGACCGTCGCGGCCGGCCAACTCTTCGCGATAGACGGCCTCGATGCCGTAGTTGCCTCGGTCGCCGGTCAGTCCGATCGTGCGGCGCCCCAGTTCGCCCTGCGGATAGATGCGTTCGTCGCTTTCACGCAGGTTGTAAACCATGCCCATGTTCCAGTTCAGGAGCGGGTATTTGCGCAGGGTTTCCCATTCGGTGTAGTCGATGTCGCGGGGAAAGATTTGGACGGGAGTGTGGTCGCGCAGGGTATCGTAGAGTTTTTTCGGCACGAATTCCCGGTCCAAAATCCGGTCGATCCAGCGGGCGATGCGTCCTTCGGAGCGGGGAACGAGGGTGTCCTTGCGGTATTTTACCTGGTAGTGTTTGGCATGCTGCGTGCGGAACATGCGACGGTATTCGGCTGCGGATCTGTCGCCGAAATAGGCGGCAAGTAGTTTGGACAGCGAGTCGCTCTGTTCGTGGAACGTACGCACGGAGTCGAGCCCCGGGCTGCCGAAATCGAATTCGACGCGGTAGCGGAAGATCGAGGTGGCCAGCGGATCTCCGTCCCGCGTGAGGATGTTGCCCCGCTGGGCCGGGATGATCTGTTCGGTGAAGATGCGTCCGGCGAGCCGTTCGGCATTGTAGGCGACCTCCGAGCTGAAGAGCTGCACCCATACCAGACGTGCGAAGATGAGCAGTCCCGCCAGGATGAAGAGGATGTAGAGCAACCTCACCCGCAGCAGGATGTCGCTTTTGATGCGCGATTTTTCCGGTTTCATCTTGCTCATCAGTCGTCGAGAATTTCACCCGGAACGACCGGGTCGTACAAGTCGATGCCCCGTCGGCGCAGCTCTTCGAGGATGGCCGAGTGGGTCGTATGGCGGAAACGCTGCTCCTGAAGGCGCGTCGAGCGCTCGCGCAGCATCTGGACCTCGCGGTAAAGCCGCGAGTATTTCATGTCGAGGTGCAGCGCCGTGAACATTACGAAGATGCTGACGAAAAACATCGCGGCGATGCAAATCATGTAACGATAGTATTCCGAGGCTCCTTTCCGAACCAGAATATTGCCCGAAAAGAGGAGCCAGAAGATGTTCGAGCGGCGGCGCTCCTCCTTGCGCTGCTCCTCCTGCCGGGCCTCCTCTTCGGCCTGCTCCCGCTCCCGGTCGGCACGAATTTCCTCGTCGGCTTCGCCGCTCTGCACGCGCAGCACTTCGCGCCGGATGCGGCGGGCGAGCTCTTCCTCCCGCTCCCGGGCGGCACGCTCCTCGTCGGTGACGGGGTCGAATTCGTGGTCGTTGTATTTCATGTCGGTCGGAAACGGTTATTGGCGTACGATTTTGGCAGCGGCTCGCAGTTTGGCCGAGCGCGAACGCGGGTTGCGGACGAGCTCTTCCGAGGAGGGAGTGACGGCCTTGCGCGTAATGATTTCGAACGGCGTTTCGGGCTTGCCGAAGAAATCCTTTTCGATGCGCCCCTCGAAATTGCCGCTGCGCAGGAAGTTCTTCACCAGCCGGTCTTCGAGCGAGTGGTAGGAGATCACTACCAGCCGTCCGCCGGGGCGCAGCACCTTGAGGCTCTGTTCCAGCGCCATTTTGAGCGCTTCCATTTCTCCGTTTACTTCGATGCGCAGGGCCTGGAACAGCTTGGTCAGGAATTTCGATTCGTCCTTTTTCGGGGTACAGGGCGCTACGGCCGCAACCAGGTCTGCGGTGGTCAGGATCGGCTGCGCGGTCCGTGCGCGGACGATGCAGGCGGCGACTTTCCAGGGGGTGTCGATTTCGCCCCAATCGCCCAGGATGCGGGTCAGGGCGTCGGCGTCGAGCGTGTTCACCAGGTCGGCCGCCGTGCCTCCTCCGCGCTGATTCATCCGCATGTCGAGCGGTGCTGAACCCCGGAACGAGAATCCCCGTTCGACGGCATCGAAATGGTGGGACGACACGCCCAGGTCGGCCAGGATACCATCGACCCGGGTTACTCCGTGCAGCCGCAGGGCGCCCCGCATGAAGCGGAAGTTGCTTTCGACGTAATGGAAGCGGCTGTCTTCCGGGCAGTTGTCCCGGGTATCCCGATCCTGATCGAAGGCGTAAAGACGTCCCCGGTCGCCCAGTGCCGACAGGATGCGGCGCGAATGTCCGCCACCGCCGAAGGTGAGATCGACATAGGTTCCTGCAGGATCGATGTCGAGCAGTCGGACGGACTCTTCGAGCAGGACGGGCGTATGATAGACGGAGGTCATTTGGCTTCGATATATATTTAGGGTGTAAAGTTAGACAATTTGCAGGGAAAAATCGTTATCTTTACCGAAGAAAAAACGGTTGAGAACGGTCGTACTCCGGAAGGCCGGGGTGTCCCGCTTCCGGGATCTCCCTGTACCGATGCGGAGTTTCGATTGGAAATCCGAGCGTAGGTGCGATAGGTGCAAATCGGGCGTCGTACGACTTTCGACCGATAATTAAAAGGGTTACGTTATGCCGAAAATAGATGTCGATGCCGTGCTTGCGGCAAAGGCTCCCCGGATCGCCCGATGGGTGCCGGGATTCGTTATCCGCTGGCTCAAGCGCACGATCCATCAGGACGAAATCAACTATATTCTGGATGAGTATTCCGCGCTTCCTCCTCAGCAGTTTATCCAGGCTTGTTTTAAGTTCTGGGGAGTGACCTATTCGGTCGAAGGGCTCGAAAATCTCGATCCGAAGGGACGGTATCTCTTTGCGTCGAACCATCCTTTCGGGGGAATGGACGGTATGATGCTGGCCGACGAGCTGGTCGGATATTTCGGCGATGCGCGGGTGATCGTGAACGATTTGCTGATGCACGTCGAGCCGCTGCGACCGCTCTGGATTCCGGTGAACAAGCACGGTTCGCAATGCGGGGAATACCTGCGCAGGTTCGACGAAGCTTTCGCAAGCGACTGTCCGATTCTGACCTTCCCGGCCGGGCTTTGTTCGCGCCGTCGGCAGGGGGTGGTGTCCGATTTGCCGTGGCGTTCGAATTTCGTCAAGCGGGCGTCGTCGTCCGGGCGCCGGATCGTGCCGGTTTTCGTCGAGGGCGAACTATCCGATTTCTTTTACCGCCTTTCCAATTTTCGGACGAAGATAGGTATCCGGTTCAATATCGAGATGCTCTATCTGCCCGACGAGATGTTTTCGCAGAAGGGAAAACATTTCCGGATACTGGTCGGGGAGCCTGTTTCGACGGACGAGCTGGTCGAATGCGGATCGTGGCAGCAGCGGGCGGATTACGTACGCGAAAAGGCGTATTCTTTGGAAAAAAAGTTGCGTGCCGAAGCAAAACACGGATAAATTGTTTAGTTTTGCTCTAAATTTAACAGCATGGAACCCATCATAGAGCCTGTAAGCCGAAGTCTGTTGCTCGCGGAATTGACCCCTGAACGCAAGGTCCGAAATACGAACAAGGCTTCGAATGAAATCTATATTTTCGATGCCGCCGAATGCCCGTCCCTGCTGCGGGAGATCGGACGCCTGCGGGAGGTCGCCTTCCGGTCGGCGGGGGGCGGAACGGGGCTCGCCGTGGATATAGACGAGGAGGATCTCGCCGGCGACGGTTATTACCAGTTGATCGTCTGGGACCCTGCGGAGCAGGAGATCGTGGGCGGTTATCGCTTTATCGTCTGCACGTCGGAAAATCCCCGGCATCTTTCCACTGAACATTATTTCACCTTCAGCGACAAATTCCGCAAGGAATACCTGCCCTATACCATCGAACTGGGGCGTTCGTTCGTACAGCCTTCCTATCAGTCGCGCGGCAATTCGAAGAGTATCTATGCGCTGGACAACCTCTGGGACGGTTTGGGGGCGCTTGTGGTGCTGAATCCCAAGGTGAAATACCTTTTCGGCAAGGTGACGATGTACGCTTCGTACAAGGCTATGGCACGCAATGCCCTGATCTGGTTCCTGCGCCGTTATTTTCCCGATCCCGATCATCTGGTGGCGGGTAAAAATCCCGTGCAGCTCGATTTGGACGATCCCTATTACGAGCATTTTTTCACGGGCAAGACCTATGAGGAGAATTACCGTATCCTGATCCAGCGCATCCGCGAGTTCAACGAGAACATTCCTCCGCTGATCAATGCCTATATGAATCTCTCGCCTACGATGCGGGTGTTCGATACGGTAATCAACACCGATTTCGGCGGTGTGGAGGAGACGGGTATTCTGCTGACCATTCCGGACATTTATCCCGAGAAAAAACAGCGTTATATGCGTTGGCAGGGGTGGCGTGAAAACCTCAAGCAGCGCCGGGAACATTTCCGCCTCCGCCTGCAGGAGCATCTCTCGCGTATCGGGAAAAGATGGGAAGTGTAGTCGAGCCGGATTTTCCCGGGTCGGATGTCTTATTTTGATAAAATTACGCCTTTTCGGTGTAATTTTTTTGTTTATGGATGCGGAATTTCTCGAAAAATTGTAATTTTATAGAGAAAAGAGAAGTTTGTATGCGTACAAGATTGGTAGTGTCTTTTTTTATCTGTTTTTTGCTGCAGGCATGCTCCGGAGCTTCGACGACGAAGACGAATGGAGTGTCGAACACATCGGGAAACGATCAGGCCGGATGTATCGCCTTGGATACGATCGGCATCGATGGTGCGGTCGAGAAGTTCGTATGGAACGAAGAGGATGGAATCGGCTTCTTAATTCAGGATAATAGCTATTTGGACTTTATTAAATCGTCTTTCACATCGAGGCCGGTGTTTGCTATGCAGGCTGCTGACGGTCGAATAACCTATTCGACGGAGGATTTGATGAAAGAGATGTGGCCGAAAGAGCGGATCGAGGATCCTGTTTCGGTCGTAGCTTGGCGACCGTATGGATTTGCGTTACAAGAGGACGGGAGTTTTTTTCTTCCGGTCGGTGTGGCGCAGTATGATGAGAAGGGGTGCCGGAGCGTGCCTATGCTCGGCCGGTACCGGGGAAATCTGGCTGAAATGACACTCGATTTCGAAAATATGTTCTCCGCTGTGGAGTTGCGATTGAGGAAAGACAGCTTCGCTCTCGAACCGATTAAGGTGAAACAAGTTATTTTGCAGGGAAACGACGGTGAAATTCTGGCAGGATCGATCAAGGTGGTAGCCAGTAGGCAGGAGCTGCCCGACAGTGTGTGCGAAGAGAGGAAAGTCAGTCCTTGCGTCGTATTGGATTGCGGATCGGGGGTGGAGCTGACGGAAGAATCGACCTCTTTTTATCTGCCTGTACTGCCTGTGGAGTTTCGCCGAGGGTATTCGTTAACGGTCGTGACGGATCGTGACAGCGGGAATATGTTCAGGATTCAATGCGGTGGCAAATTCCCCGTAAGATTGAAAAAAGGTCGGATATACCGTGCGGCGGATACGATTGTTCGCCCGGCGTATCTGCAATACATGATTCCCGATCCCAATTTCCGGGCTTATCTTTTGGAACAGGGGTATATCGAAGAGATCGGCGAAAACGGGAGCCGGGTCGTAGTAACACCTGCCGGTCGGGCTGCGACGAAGATAGATTGTTCGAGGCGGGGTATCGCTTCCTTAGCAGGAATCGAGTATTTCCCGCTGTTGGAGGAGTTGAATTGCTGTATGAATATGATATCGACGTTGGATTTGACGCAGAATCCTCGTTTGGTAAAGTTGGATTGTTCGGGAAATTGTCTTAAATCCTTGGATGTAAGCCATAATTCGGTGCTAATGGAGTTACGGTGCATGTTGAATGAGCTGGTGGCATTGGAAACGGATCGGAATCCGAAGCTGACTGTTTTGCATTGTGCATTTAATCGCTCGTTGAAAGCGTTGGATGTGACTGGTAATCCCCTGTTGAAAGAGTTGGTGTGCACGGAAAACAGTCTGTCGAGTTTGGATGTGTCGCATAATTTGGAACTGAAAAAACTTATGTGCGGAAATGGTTTTGTCAAAAAGAACCGTTTGGAAACCCTGGATGTTAGTAAAAATACCAAACTCGACACGTTGGAATGCTCGGGCTGTTGGCTGAAAACCTTGGATGTCAGTCGGAACCGGGATTTGATATATTTGAATTGCAGTAGAAATGAATTGGAGCGTCTGAATCTCGGCGCTGTTCCGAATTTGAAGGAATTGGATTGTCCCATGAATAAATTGAGCCGACTGGACGTATCTCGTTGCAAGGCTCTGACATGGATTTCGTGCGACAGGAACTCGCTCTCCTCGTTAGATGTATCCCACAACCGGTCGTTAAATTGGCTGTCGTGTGGTGAAAATTTGCTTACTACGTTGGATGTGTCGCATAATTCGGTGTTGGAAACGTTGTGGTGTAATGACAACCAATTGACTACGTTGGATCTTTCGGGAAATCCGATTTTGAGAAAGCTGTATTGTTGCAATAACCGGTTGTCCTCTTTGGACTTGAGTAAAAATAAATTCTTGGAACCGAGGAATGTGTCCGATCACGGGAACTGTTTCCCGGAGGAAGAGGGTTCGATTGTGGTTAATTCCTGCTGTTTCTGAAAAATGAAAAAGGGGCTGTCTAACAGTTTTAGACAGCCCCTTTCGTTGCTTTTTGGTTTTACCGCGACGCGGCGATATTCGAGCTGTGCATGCCCCGGGAATCGCGGGCCCAGTCGTCCCTGGCGCGGAGTACCTGTTCGATGATGTCGCGCACGCAGCCGTGCCCGCCCGCGAACTCCGAAACGTAGCGCGAGGCTTCGATCACCTCGGATGCCGCATCCGAGGGACAGACGGGGATTCCGACTGCCTTCATACACTCCAGGTCCGGGATGTCGTCGCCCATGTAGATGACGTTCGCCGGATCGAGTCCGTGGCGTGCGAAGAAATCCTGCATGGCCGATATTTTGTCCATGCAGTCCAGGTAAACATCTGTGATTCCCAGCATTTTGAGCCGGTGGTCGAGCGTTGCGCCCCGTCCGCCCGTGATGATGCACACTTTGTAGCCCATACGGAGCGCATAGGCGATGGCATAGCCGTCCTTGGCATAGTATTTTCGGATGAAATCCCCATCGACCAGGGGCATGATTCCCCCGTCGGTCATTACGCCGTCCACGTCGAAAATGAACGCTTCGGTCTTTACGATGTCTTCTTTGAAGTTTCCCATATATCTTGACTTAATGATTCATAAATTCGTAACAGTCGCGGATCGTGAGCGAGTGCGGCTTCGTGCCGCCGCAACGTCGGCAGGTCGCCGCGTACGGCAGGCCCGGTCTGCACCCGATGCGGATCGCCCGAATCGACGGCTTTGGCTGCGGTTTCGGCGATCAGGGGTTTCAGTACGTCGAAGGGCAGTTCGGTCCCGTGCAAAATCTCGCCTCCCAATGCGTAGAGGTGATTGACGAAATTGCAGGCGAAAACCGCGGCCAGGTGAAGGCGTACGCGACGGTCGGAGTCGGCACGATATACCGTGCGGCTCAGATTGCGGGCGAACGCTTCGAGCTCCGAGGTGAAGGAGTCGTCGTTTCCTTCGACGAAAAGAGGTATTTTGGCAAAATCCACGCTGCGGCCTTGGGTAAAGGTTTGCAGGGGATAGAGAACGCCCCGACGGTCGAAGCGTGCGGGAAGAGCCTCTATTCCGATGCCTCCGGCCGTATGTACCACAGCGGCTTCGGCGGGTATGGGCAGGCTTTCGGCCAGCGTGGTGATCGCCGCATCGCTGACGGCCAGGATGTAGAGGTCTGCGGCGGCCAGCTCGCGCGGATCGGAGCTCCACGCGGTGCCGTTTTCGAGGGCGAGTGCTGTACCTCGTTTCGCGTTGCGGGCGAAGATCTGGAGCAATGTTGCTCCTTCCGTGCGGCTTATCGCGCGGGCGAGCGCTTCGGCCAGGTTGCCGCTGCCTATGAGGACGATATTTTTCATCTTTCCGAGTGTTTCGATTCGGGCTGCGGCCCGGAAGCCGGTTTGCGGGCGGCGTTCACTGCGTCGTCCAGGTCGATGAGCCGAAGCCGGTCGCCCGCTGTACGGCAGGCCGTCTGAAGCTCGTCGAGCGCGCGGTCTATTCGGCGCGTTTCTTCGGTCGCGGCGAAGTAGAGGCGTGTCGAACTGTAATTGTCGATGGTTCTGAAAATGTTGTAGAGCGTCATTTCGTGGATGTCCCGTCCGGGGGCGAAAGCCACTTCGCGGTCGTCGTCCGGATTCCGGATTTCGATCAGCAGGCCCGTGCGCACGAGCTGGTGCAGGACATCGTTCACGATGCGGGTGGGCAGCGAGAGTCGGCGGCGGAGTTCATCGACCGGGAGCGCCCCTTCGTTTTCCCGAAAGCGGTGTACGACCTGGAGCATGACGGCCAGGATGATCCGGCGTCGTCGGTCGTTGCTGATGCCGAGCGATTCGCGCTCTTCGGCGAAACGGTCGATATTCTGGTAGGCGAACGAGAGTTCGCCGCCGAAGAGCAGGATTTCCCACGAGATTTGCAGCCATAACAGGAAGAGCGGCAGGGCTGCGAAACTGCCGTAAATCGCGTTGTAGGAGGTCATCCATCCTTGCAGATAGAGGTAGCCCCACTGAAAGAGCATGAAGACCGTTCCTGCGACGATACCCGCCATGAAAGCGCTGCGCCACAAGACTTTCGTATTGGGCACGACGGCATAGATCAGGGTGAAGCTGCCCCAGATGATGACCAGGGCCGAAAGTTTCGAAAGAAGGATGCCGAGGAACGTATTCCCCGCGTCGAAGAACCGGAGCAGATAACCTCCCATCGTGCTGGCCACGAGCCAGAGGATCGGGGCGACCATCGCGATGACGATGTAGTTGAGGTATTGGCGGGCGATATTGCGCGAGGACTGAACCTCCCAGATGTTGTTGAAAGCGCTCTCCACCGACCCGAAAACCCGGATGACGGCCCAGAAAAGGGTTACGACGCTGACCAGGGCGATAAGCCCGCCCTGCGTATTGGCGAGGGCTTTGCGGGCGAATTCCACCATGTAGTCCAATACTTCGACGTTTTGCGGGAAAAGGGCGTAGAGATCGTCGATCAGGCCGTCCAGAAGCCCGAATCCCTTGACTACGGCGAATACCAGCGCCAGGATCGGGACGATCGAGATGAGCGTATAGAACGTCAGGGCGGCGCTGCGCACGATCGTATCGTGGGCGATCAGGCCGCGTGCCGTGTAGAACAGCAGCTTGTACTGTCTGACGGCCCACCGGACGCGGGGATTGCGGTAGGAGTTTGCGTTGCGCCGCAGGATCGTGTCCGTGAAGTAGGTGAAGACGTTCTTGACTTTCATTTCGGGACGTTTCTCAAAGGTAGCTATTTTAGACGGATTGTCCAATAATCCTGCCCGAGTTTCGTGAAGGCGATCCGTCGCTCGCCGCCTTCGCGTATGCCGAGCCGTGCGGCGATTTCAGCCGCCGTGAGCGGGAAATCCTGTTTCAGAATCGTCAGCCGGCTGCCGGAAAGCTCCCGTTTCAGTTGCTTGGGGTTGTAGGGCTCGATCCGTTCGATCTCCAGCCAGCGGCCCAATGTGTCTTCGGACTTTTCCGCTGCGAATCCGTAACCGTTCGGGCTCCAGATGTCGGCGTGGCCTTGCAGGTAGGTCGGCGTCAGCCGGGCTTTTTGAAGCGCTACGTCGGGGATCAGCAGCCAGCGGTAAGCGGCCGGATCGAAGGGCTTGTCGCAGGGAGTTGCACGGGCTTCGGCCGGCGTGCAGGAAAATTCTCCCAGTTCGAGCGCAACGGCCGTCAGCAGGGGGCCGGTTCCGTCGGTATAGACGACGACTTCCTTGCATTCGTCGTGCAGGGACACCACTTCCGTGCGGCAGGGACCGAAGAGCCGGAATGTTTCGCCGACGTCGAACAGCGGGGAGTTCTTGACGCAGAGGTTCGGGGCGATGCGACGGAGTTCCGGTAGCAGCTTCGGTATGTCGGGCGAACAATCCTC
>ENA-OPWW01000733-OPWW01000733.1-human-gut-metagenome-genome-assembly--contig:-NODE-733-length-14951-cov-1.767253_pt1 | contig 14951 bp, 8 predicted proteins | sample MGYA00241513_ERZ502018 | MGnify/ENA primary metagenome ERZ502018 (study PRJEB25962, sample SAMEA2042987) | human gut metagenome | biome: human gut; feature: human-associated habitat; material: faeces...
AACGTCAATGCCACGAAGGAGGAATACGTATTCCATTTATCGCCCGTTGGCCGGGACACATACCTACAGGCGAAGTAAACGATCACATCTGTGCATTTTATGATTTAATGCCGACGTTCTGCGAAGTTATTGGTATCAAAGACTACGAAAAGAAATACCGCAATAAGGAAAAAGAAGTCGATTATTTCGATGGGATTTCTTTCGCTCCTACACTGCTGGGTAAAAATAAGCAAAAGAAACATGACTTTCTGTATTGGGAGTTTGATGAAACAGACCAGATTGCCGTACGCATGGATGATTGGAAAATGGTAGTGAAAAAAGGAACACCGTTCCTCTATAATCTAAAAACAGATATTCATGAGGATCATGACATAACACTCCAACATCCGGATATCGTGGAAAAGATGAAGGCTATCATCTTTGAACAACATACTCCGAATCCTCATTTTTCGGTGACGTTGCCCAAACGGTAAACGCACGGATAAAGAAACAATGAGTAATCAGCAATTGGAAAGCAAGTTATCATTCATTCCGATGTGGTTTTGAGGAAAATACAGATTTTCGAAACTCCATCCAATAGAATGATTATATTTGCATTTTGATTATAAGTAATAAATTACGAACCACTAATCAGTAAACAATGAAATTCAGCAATGTAAGATTATTAGTAAACGACTTCGCCAAATGCTTCAAATTCTACACCGAACAACTCGGATTAGAGCCATCCTGGGGAGATGAAAATAGCGGATATGCCAATTTTAAAGTAGCTGACGGGATAGAAGGCTTCACCCTTTTTGTATCCGACTGGATGGCACCTGCGGTAGGCAATGCAGATAAGCAACAGCCCGTTGCGATGCGTGAGAAATTAATGGTTTCATTCAGTGTAGATAACCTCGACGAAACTTTTGCCGATCTAAAAGCAAAAGGCGTGACGTTTATCACCGAACCTACGGATATGCCCGATTGGGGGATGCGTACCCTATACCTGCGCGATCCCGAAGAAAACCTGATAGAACTCTTTACCCCTCTAGCACCGGAGCAATGTAGCCAGGAGCTCCTCGAAGAAGATAAGAAATTTCAATAAGAAAGTTTGTTATAAAGAAATGTGCCCATACGAGTGAGCCGGAAAAATGATAGTTAATGAGCCCTATAGTGACATCGCTATGGGGCTCATACATTAACTTGATATTGCAGATATTCACTTGCCTTTCAACTTTATAGCAAGAAACTCACAAAGTAGAATATGAATCTGATTAATAAGCCCTCAACCCATAATCGAATCTCATCTTCTTGCTATCTTTCACTTCAATTTTCAACAAATTACTTCCTTTTCGCAAGTAACGGCTGTAATCACTGATATTGTATTGATTATATTGCCTGGTCTGCTTTGCCTCCTGCGCAAAGACTTCCACTCCATTCAGCCATACTTTGGCTTCTCCGGCAACATTCAGCCATAGAGACAGATGATTGAAATCCTTATCCACCTTAAAAGTAGCTTCTGATACTACCGTAGAACGAGGGGGACAGTCGAAAGGCAAAGAAGTCATTTTCAGCTCCTGACCGTTCAGACCGACAAGGCGGGTATTCTTGCTTCCGTTCTGACTGTCTGCAATCAAAGTAACCGCTTTCACGGGAGTGATTTCATACAAACGGTTGTGCATCAGGTGTAACAAGCCTTCCGGTATTTTAGTTACTTTCCGGTCGTAAGTAATCAGGCCGTTCACTTCTCCTTCCACATCAGTGGTTTGTGTATAAACAGCCGCACTCAACCCTTGGGCAATCAGCGTTTCCAAATCATATACCAGACGGCCGTAACTATCAATCAGAGCCATTGCTCCGTCTATATTCTTATACCCCCAGTTCCTCATATTCGGATTCCAGATATGTTCCTTGATCGCCCAGCCATAGCCGCCGAATTCTCCCAGTACGGAAATGCGGTTGCCGTTGTTCTCCGGCAGAATCATGGAAGTGACAGGATAATTATGTACGTCGTACATATCGCCTACGCCTCTGTCCGTCCAGCCGGTCACTCCGTTTATCAGGCGTGTATCGTCGTATTTTATCACTTTATTTACGATTTCCACCGTGTTATGCTGTCCCCATCCTTCATTGAAAACCACCCAGGTAGTGATACAGGGATAGAAACGGAGACGGTCGATCATCTCGAACATTTCTTTTTGCCATTGGCGGGTGTGTTCTTCGGGGGCGTTCCAATCAGTAGTAGCCAACGGATTGACGTGTTCCTCCTTCTTCCTTGACGTAGCAAAACCGGAAACCATGTCTTGCCACATCATCAATCCCAGGGAATCAGCGTAATAATAATATTGCTCCGGTTCTACTTTGATATGTTTACGGATCATATTGAATCCCATCTTCTTCAACTGCACCATGTCCCACAACATCGCTTCCTCGGAAGGAGGAGTCAACAATCCGTCGGGCCACCAGCCTTGATCCAGCGGACCGTATTGGAAGATGGGTTGGTTATTCAGGCAAATACGGTTGTATCCACATTCATCTTTACGGGCATCTACTTTTCTCAAGGCAAAGTAACTCTTTACCCGGTCTAAAACACGTCCTCCATTGGATAAGACAATATTCAAATGATACAGTTTCGGAGATTCGGGAGACCATAAGACAGCGTTCGGAACGTCTATCTCCATCGCATTAGTCAACTTCTGTTCCACCGTCTTGATTACTTTGCCATCATCCAACACTTCTATTTTCACTTCTTCATTGCCTTTGGCTCCGATTATATCGAAAGCCAGCTTCACGGATTTTCTTTCAATATCAGTGGAAGGAAGTACCTGACGGATATAGGTTTTATTCACCGCTTCCAGCCACACAGTTTGCCAAATGCCCGATACAGGCGTGTACCAAATACCTTCCTGGTTAAGTTGCTGTTTTCCTCGGGAGATAGACTCCGTGTCCGTCGGGTCGGTGACGGCTACTTCAATGCTTTGGGGGCCACTCTTCTTCAAGTATTTAGTAATATCGAACGAGAACGGGTTGTTTCCTCCTTTATGCGTACCGACCAACCGGTTATTCACCCATACTTGACATTCATAATCCACTGCTCCGAAATGCAGGACAGTAGACTTATTCTTCCAGGAAGGATCTAAAGTGAACTCACGTTGATACCATAATTTATCCGTAGGAAGAAATGTTTTCTGCACTCCGGACAGTGACGATTCAATCGCAAACGGGACGAGAATCTCTCCCTCAAAGGAAACATTCTTCCGGGACGTGTTCTGATCCGTTACGGCATACTTCCACAATCCATTCAGATTGATCCATTCGGCCCGTTGCAACTGCGGTCTGGGATAACTTTGCCACACATTTTCCGGCGTCACCTGTTCAGCCCATACTGTTTTGATTTTATCACCTTTAGGCTCCCATGCATGGGCAAACACCTGCGACATGGCTCCTAAAGCCAGAGTAAATAAGATTCTTTTATCCATAAGCATTAGCGGGTTTTATATTCTTTAAAATCTTTCCGTCGATTCTTATTGTAGGTATTCCACATTTTCTGGAAATACAAGACATCGCTCTTGTCTGCCCATTCGAAATAGGTCGTTTCCAGTTCTTTTGCCATTTCAGGATATTTGCCGATCAGGTTGTGCTGCTCGGTACGGTCTTCCCTGATGTTGTACAATTCCCATTCATCTCCCTTAAAATTGGCCGAAACCAGCTTCCAGTCACCTTTACGCACCATGCGGTTGCCTTCATGCTCGGCATAAATATATCTTTCGGGCATCTTCTTCCCTTTCACAATCGGGAGGATGGATTTACCTGCCGTAGGCAGAATCGCTCTTCCCTGATATTCTTTCGGATAAGTGGCTCCTGCCAGTTCCACACAAGTAGACATGATATCGGAGAATTGTGCAGGCTGATGATCCAGTCCGCCTTTGTTCTTCACCTGATTCCCCCAGGAAATGATACATGGGGTTGAGATACCTCCTTCGTGAGCATAATGTTTATACAGCGTGAACGGTGTGCAACAAACATTCGCCCAGCCTGTGCCGTAATGATGATAAGTTCCGGGTAAGCCCATCTGGTCGAGTTCGGCTCCCGTATGCGTATGATATTCGACTCCGGTCTGTTTGTCAAAACCAAATTCGTGCCATTCGGCACAAGCTCCGTTATCGGACATAAACATGATAAATGTATTGTCCAACTCACCGTTCTTTTTCAACTCATCCACTACCCGACCGATATTCGCGTCCATCACATCCACCATCGCTGCAAAAATGGACATACGACGTGCCAAGTCGGTCTGCTGATCTTTCGTCAATGAGTCCCATGCCGGTAACGGATGCGTTTCATCTTCAAACAGACTTTCGGGAACCACGCCGCGCGGGCTAAGTTCCGGTTTGCCTTGCATCAGTTTCAGGTCAACAATCCGTTTCCAACGTGCGTCACGAATCTTGTCCCATCCCTGCATATAGAGAGACATATATTTATCGGTCACTTCTTTCGGTGCGTGCAAAGGAAAATGGGGAGCATTATAAGCCAGATACAGGAACAGCGGTTTCTTTTCCTGATGTGCCTGGTCGATAAAGTCAATCGCATAATCCGTTATCACATTCGTTGCATAGAAAGTTCCTTCTTCATAGTGTCTGGGGGTACGGTCTTTCGGCAAACGGGTATATACTTCCGGATTCCAGAAAGAATTGAATCCGCCCAATAAACCGTAATACTCTTGAAACCCACGAAGAATAGGATTCGACTTATTCCCCAGATGCCACTTTCCTGACATAGCCGTAAAATATCCGGCATCTTTCAGGACTTCTGCAATCGTGACGTTGTCCGAATTGGAACGGAAACCGGAATATCCTTTCGGCCAGGCAGGATGACTGCCGTCCATGTGTCCCAATCCCGTCTGATGCGGATAAAGTCCCGTCAACAGGTTGGCACGCGACGGACAACTGCGTGCACTGTTATACATCTGCGTCATACGGACGCCATTCTTTGCCAGTTTATCCAGTACCGGTGTATGAATCTCACCACCGAAGCAGCCGAGATCGGAGAAGCCCAAATCGTCTGCCAGTATGATAATAATATTCGGTTTGTCCTGTGCATACGTCATCGGGACCAGAGCCAGGCTGCCTGCTATCAATAAAGAAGTTTTCATTTGGTATTATAATTAAAGTTGGGTTTGAATTTACCATTCTCATAGATCATCGGAATTAATCCGGGACGGCACGTCACTTTATACTCCGCCGCCTGTGCCCCACGCGGATTGAAGAACATGGTAGCCCACCAGTTTCCATCCTTATCCTGGAAAAGATTGTTGTGTCCTCCTCCCGTGATGGCATTGTAGCGTTCGCTATAGGGACCATACACATTATCGGCTGTCGAGATGATGCAGTCGTAACTATAACGTGTCTTCGGCGAAGTCACTCCCTTCTTCTCGACATAGGTATCTCCCTCCGACGTACGGTGCGACCATATAGCCTGTACGAGGTGATATTTGTTATCATATTTGAAGATAAACGCTCCTTCAATATATGGTTCCGGATTATATATTTTCTCTTTCAATGTTTTCAGTTCCTCGGCAAATCCGCTCATATCCGGTTTCATACGGGCGATATAATGGTTGTGCCCGACAAAGTAGACAGTGCCGTCCGTATCTTCGAACAAACTTCCGTCGATGTTCGGGAAGATGGCTTTGTCTTTATTACCTTCGATATTCTCGTACGGTCCTTCCGGCTTTCCGGTCTTGCTCCGCAAAATGAAAGAGCCTCTCCCACCTGCCGACTCATTCATGCAGGCAACGATAAACCAGTTCTCCGCGCTTTTGATATAATGCATTTCCGGAGCCCACACTGCATGAAAGCGGTTGTCCATCGGATCACCGTTGATAGATTTCTTCTGATATTTCTCTCCCGCTTTATATACTTTCGGCTTCTTTTGCCAAGTGCCGTCTTTTTCCATCGACCATATTTGTCCTCTGGCTTCCCAGGACTTCATATCTTTGGAACGCCACAGGTACAAACCGTCGTTCCAGTCCCAGCAATGTCTCTGTCCCGGAAAGTAACGGTCGGGGGTAGAGGTCGTTCCTGTGATATAATAATAACCGTCGGGACCCAGCGTAGCCCAAGTGTCCCTCATCCAATAATCAAATGCCGGCTTTACAGATGTCGGAACACGTAGTTCCGGAGCGTTTGTATCTGCCGTTCCATATAACTGTGCTGATGCTGTAGAGATGGAAATAAATCCTGTAAACAAGATCAATCCTAATCGCAAAATCAATTTCATATATTTCTGTTTTATGTTTACGGATACAAAAATAGGCCGTTGCGGGGCAGACTTCATGGAATCATGTTTTTAATATCCGTAGGTATGTACAATCTTCTTATTTTTTAGTGTTCCGGGTGGAGATAATTAAATGGATTCTGTTTAAAATGGTAACGTCTTTGCGGGAGAGGCAGCGGATCCTGCAAACGTAACTCCCATGCCAGTAAACGGGTCAGAAGTTCTGTTTGAATTTCGCTGTATTTCTTCTCGCCAAACAGATTATGAACTTCCGAAGGATCTTTCTTTAAATTATAGAGTTCTCCGTTGCCATAATGATTCATAACCAGTTTCCAGTCATCCTTTCTTATCATGCGTGAGGTACCGCTTTGCGTCCAGGTGTTCAGTTCGTCGAAGTGGGCTATTTTGCCGGGAGTCAGTGCTCCTTCCTGTTCAAAAGTCAAGGAGGCATCCAGTCCGACATCGGCTCCTCCGAAGCCTTGTTGTACGACCATGCTGGAGAATTCTTCTTTAGGGTAAGCTTTTCCGGTCAGCATCGGCCACAAGCTACGACCCTGAACTCCTGCCGGTATTTCGGCACCGATGGCAGAGCAGAAGGTGGGGAAAAGGTCGGCTATCGATACGTGGCTATCCATAGGGGCAGGCTGGTTCTTAATGTGATATCCTGCCCATACCATCGGGATACGTGCGAGGCTTTCGGAAAGTCCGGCTCCTTTACGGATCAATCCGTATTCCCCCCAGTAGTCACCGTGGTCGGAAAGTACGACAAAGAGGGTGTTTTCATATTGTCCGCTGGCTTTCAATGATTCGATCAGTCTCTTGATCTGATCGTCTATCAACCGGATCATTCCGATATAGTTGGCACGGATTCGAGGCAAGTCTTGTTCCAGGTTCGGGCAGGACGCGTCTTCCAGTTGCGCCAGAATACGGTATTTCTCTCCTTTCTTTGCCAAATCTTTGCGGGAGGTCTTTAAGACAGGGAGCTTATCGGGGGAGAACATGGAGTAATAGGGTTCACATACCTGATAAGGGTTGTGAGGTTCCGGAAAAGAGACCCATACGAAGAAAGGATTTTCTTTCTGCTGTTTAATCCATGCCAGTGCTTCGTTCACGATTTTGGTGGGATGCTGTTCTTCCAGCGAGATGGGAGATGGCTCCAGCCATTGCCCCCTGGCTTGCTGATTCAGGAAACGGGCAGTCTCTTTCTCTGCGGGAGTCGTCTTTTTGTGCTTTCCCCAGTGTCCGTATTCAGACCAGAAATCCAAGTCGGCAGGTTTCAGGTAAGCGTGATTCTTGCCGACCAATGCTGTTTTATATCCGTTTTCTTTCAATACGCCCACTAAGTCCTGTTGATAGGAGATGTCGGGGATATTGTGATTCGTGCGTACGTGAGTGGCGGAAGGAAAACGCCCGGTGAACATGGAACAACGTGCCGGAGAGCTGGCCGGCATCACAGTGTATGCCTTATTGAACCATACATTCTCCTGCGCCAAACGGTCGACAAAGGGAGTCACTTCCAGCGGAAAACCTTCCCTGCCGCACAAATCGGCACGCTGCTGATCGGTCATAATAACCACAATATTCGGTTTGCCGGTTTGCGCCTGGACTGACATAGCCAAACCTTGTATGGCAAGTCCTGTGATACAAAAGATTGTTTTCATTTTATTTTTATTTGCTATTTGACAATTTAGAGTTCACCACGGAGGACACAGAGGACACGGAGGTTTAATCATTTTATTCATTACAGAGTAACACAGAGTCTCACGTTTTTTACAGTTAACTGCATCTATCACTCTGTTTCTTGCAGAAAGAGAGAAAAAATGCTGTGTCCTCTGTGCTCTCTGTGTCCTCTGTGGTGAATTAAAAACGATATACAACCATGGAAGCGGCCTCCAATTCGAACGGTTGATTCAGGTCCAGTCCGACTTCCGTCTCTACCGGTTGGACTTCATTCGGAGCAAACGGTGTGTTCTCTTTTCCCGGAACCAGTACCAGGCTTGTTTTATGTGCCTTGACGGGACGTTTAAAGCCGGAAACTTCCGGTTGTAGAGTGATTTTTTTATCCTGCAGGTTTATCAGTTTCAGGATATATTGTTTGCTGGCCGTATCATATCCCATCGTAACAAAGATGTTCTGCAAACCTTCTATATCCTTGATCGCTGCATCCAGACACACGTCAAACGTGTTATCCCTGAACATCTTCGCCAGGTAGAAGAAGGAAGTCTTTACGCTACTGTCTACTCCATTAATCAACATCGGCAGGAAGATACGGTGTTCCAGAAAGTCCCAATGCCTCATCACCGGACGTTCGGCAAACAAGGGATTCAAATCACCGTTGCGTTCTATTGACATACGGATGGCTCCGGTAGCCAGCAGGTTATAAGGATATTTTCCGCTAATACCCAATTCGCCGATAAATAGATCGGCAACACCCCGTTTGTAGTTATCAAAACGATAATGCTGTTCGCAAGCCCATTCGATTGAGTTATAATAATGTTCGTCGAACACTTTCACATTCTTCGGGTTGACAAAATTGGGAATATCCTTCCGTTTGTCATCATTCTCTCTTCCGACTACACGGATGACACTATTGGCTATATAAATCAAGTCAGGATATTTGGCGGACAACGCCTGATAGATTTTCTCATAACGCTCCCAATACACAGGTCCGAAATCTTCATTTCCAATCTCGATATATTTTAGCGGGAAAGGAGCGGGATGACCGTTCTTTGCCCGTTCAGCTCCCCATTTCGTAGTTGTATCACCAATGGCATACTCGATGGCATCCAACGCATCCTGGATATAAGCGTCCAGATCGACATCAATGTGTCTGAAATTCCACTGTGGACTTTGCTTCACCCAACCACTGCAAATCATACCCGTAGGCATCACATACATCGCATCAGCTCCCACATATTCGCACAATTCATAAAACTCATGATAGCCGATTCCGTCGGTACGGTAATAAGGCGCCCATTTGCTCCACTGTCCCGGACGATTTTCAATCGGTCCGAGCGTCTTTTTCCAGTGATACATCGTTTCTTCATTGACTCCGTGCACGATGCATCCGCCCGGAAAACGGATAAAGCTGGGAGAAAACTCTTTCAGGTTCTGAACAATGTCTTTACGGAATACGGATTTTCCATCGTTCCAGGTATCGGACGGGAACAGGGAAACGACATCTATCTGAAATTGTCCTTTCGACATCGGTTGTATGGCAAACATTCCACGCCGGACGTTCTTTTCCGGTTTCAGTTCACCGGTATATTTTGTCCAGTCCCGATTCCCTACATTCACTTCGATCACATTGCTCACCCGTTGTCCCCATTCGTCAACTAGAAATACACGTAACGGAGCGGAATAATTTCTGTTCTTCAGAAACAAGGAAAGGCGGTAAGACGTATCCGTCTTCAAGTTCATTCCATAATATCCACGGTTGAGAATCAGGGCATCCGGATGGTTCGCAATATCTTCCGTGACATTAACCAGCATCGAATACTTATTTTCCCCACTCATCGGATTTTCATCCGTGCGACTGATAAATACAGGAGTATATGATAACGGATAAGTTGTCCATCCAATCAGCGGATCGGCCTGAAACACTTTTTTCTCTTTAACGCGGGGAGCCGGAACATTTTCATAAAGACCGTTCTTCACAGATAATCCGGCAGGCGGTGTAGCTTCTTCAAACGAACGGTTACGTATCAGTTCGGCGTGCAGAGCACCCTCGCCCATCATTCCTATTTCCTCATAATGGAAACCGTACTTTACGGGAGCCACTTTGTGGGTTTTCGATTTATTGATATACAACGTTCCATCGGAGGAAGACGGAGAGGAACTATTCCCATATACCAGAGGTAATGTGAAAAACAGACCGATACCAAACGTAAAGGATTTGAATGTCGAATGATTCATAGCATTTGTTTTTAGAGTTTCACATTGCAAATGTGGTCTTTTCTATCCAAGAAAAACAGAAAAATAATGCTTAATACCTGCAATCATGTATAAAAATCTGTATCGAAGCGGCAAACTGAACATGAGTGCTGCCCGTTTGAACAATTCTACGACTGTTCAAAACAAAAAAAGACGTATCTTTAGGTCGTGAAAATCAATCAGAAAAGCCATGAGAACCACCTTACTTAAATTCGTACTCTTATTTAGTCTCGTGCTCTTAAATACAAGCTTGTCGACGGGACAGATTCAATATAATAACATACGCTTCAAACAGCTAAGTATAGCTGAAGGACTCCCGCATAATACGATCAATGCAATCACCCAGGACAACCACGGGTTCATCTGGTTTGGTACACGCAACGGATTGTGCCGATATGACGGTTATAATATCAACCTGTTCGCACATAATGAAGCCGACAGCACTTCACTCCGCCACAATTTCATCACACGCTTATATAACGATTCGCTCCGTAACATTCTATGGATCTCTACCGATCAGGGCATCTGCAGCTATAACTACGAGACAGAAGATTTCACCCGTTACCGGATTAAAGGAAACATTAAGGACGATGTTTGTTTCCTGAACACTAGCAATGGAATGCTTCTGGCAGCTTGTAGCAACGGGCTCTACCGTTATAATGAGCAAGACAGTCTGTTCGTTCCTTTTCTTCTCGATGAAGAAAAGCCTCATGTGAGATACTTTGCGGAGGACGGAGACAAAACCTTATGGATAGACACCAACAAAGGACTGATGCGATACAGTCTGGAGAAGAAACAGTTCGTTTCCCTCCCGACTCTCATCCAGCCTTTTACACAACAATGCAACAATGCCGTCCTGATCTCGTCCAACCAGCTTTTATTTAATACTAACAACGATTTTTTCGTCTATCATATACAAAGCAATACCCTGTGTAATCTCTCGAAAGACCTTGAGGTGAAAGACTTCCGGTGTGCGGCAACCGACCATACGGGGAATATATGGGTAGGCACGGAGTATGGCATCTTCGTATTCAACAAACTCTATCAACTGATTGCACATTACGAGCAATCGGAGCGGGATTTAAGTGCGCTGAACGATTCTCCCATTTACAGTCTTTATCAGGACAAGGCTCATAATATGTGGGTGGGAACCTATTTCGGAGGAGTCAACTATTATATATTCGGTTCCGACCAATTCCAGATATATCCATACGGAGCCAGTTTCAATCATTTGAGCGGAAAGGCTGTTCGCCAGATTATCAATGCTCCGGACAATGGTCTGTACATCGCCACCGAAGATGGCGGATTGAACTACCTGAACAATAAGAAAGAAATCACCCGTGCCGAACGGCTTCACAAGCAAATGCAAATCTACGCCAAGAACATACATTCTTTATGGCTCGACAAAGATAACAGCCTGTGGCTCGGACTGTTCCTGAAAGGAGCTCTTCACTATATACCGCATCTAAACCGCACGGTGGACTATAATCTACTGTCGGATGAGGTTTCTTCCGGCTTCTGTATCATCGAAGACAAGAACGATCATATTTGGTACGGAGGTCCTTCAGGTTTATTCCTGATCGACAAGAAGAAAGCGAACTCCCGCCCGGAGAAGATTTCGCCTCTCCGTATCTTCAACCTGGTACAGTTTAATGACAGTATCCTCTGGGCAGGAACCCGAAAAGGCAGTATGTTTCAGATAAACACCCGTACACTGAAAGTGACCTCGCTCCCTATCCTGCCGCATACCGATCTCTATGTGACCTACATCTACCCCGATTCACATCAACGGATATGGATAGGTACAGACAACAACGGGCTTTATGTATCAGACCGCAACGGTAACATTATCGCCTTTTACAGTAAAGAACAGTTGGGATCCAACGCCATCAAAGGTATCATTGAAGATGAGATGAGTAATGTTTGGGTAGGTACCGGAAACGGACTTTGTTGTATCAATTCCCAAACAGGAAGCATTGACCGATATACCACGGCCGACGGATTACCCATCAACCAGTTCAACTACTCCTCCGCCTGCAAGAAGCCTGACGGAGAATTGTATTTCGGAACTATCAACGGTATGATTTCTTTCTACCCGGAACAGGTACGCTCCGTCAATCCCCGTTTCAACATTGCACTGACTGCCATTTGGAGCAACAGCGAATATATGTCGCCCAACAATGAGAAAGCATTCATCCCTTCCTCTATCTCCGAACTGACAGAGATCACCCTGACGCACGAACAAGCCCAATCCCTGCGTCTCGAATATTCCGGCCTGAATTATCAATATACCGACAACACTCAATATGCGATGAAAATGGAAGGTATCGACAAGGACTGGCAGTTTGTAGGCAACCAGCATCAGGTACGCTTCTCCAATCTGCCTTCAGGAAGATATATCTTAAAGATCAAAGCCAGCAAAGATGGTATCCACTGGGACGAAACGGGCCAAAAGGACCTTGCCATCAGAGTCCTTCCTCCTTGGTGGCTCTCACCGGGAGCATATTTAGTTTATGCACTACTCTTCCTATTAATCATTTACGCCGCATACAGATATACCAAAACGCGTATCATCCTGCTCATGCGACTGAAAACGGAGCATGAACAACGCGTCAACATAGAGAATATGAATCAACAGAAGATCAATTTCTTCACTTACATCTCCCATGACCTGAAAACACCGCTGACCCTGATTCTATCGCCTCTGCAACGATTGATCCAGCAGCCACAAATCAGCAACAACGATAAAGAGAAACTGGAAGTCATCTACCGAAACGCCAACCGGATGAATTATCTGATTAATGAACTATTGACGTTCAGTAAAATCGAGATGAAACAGATGCGTATCAGCGTCCGGAAGGGAGACATCATGCACTTTCTGGAAGAACTGTCGCACATCTTCGACATTGTAGCCGGGGAACGGGAAATTGACTTCATCGTCAATCTGGAAGACACCGAAGAGGAAGTCTGGTTCTCGCCTTCCAAACTGGAACGGATTCTTTATAACTTGCTCTCAAACGCATTTAAATATACCCAACCCGGCGGATACGTCAAGTTGAGTGCCAAACTAATAAAAGAAGAGAAAGAAACATTTGTGCAAATCTCCGTCAAAGACAATGGCAGGGGGATTCCTAAAGAAGCTCAGGAACAAATATTTGAAAGTTATTACCAGGTTGAGAAGCGCGACCATCGCGAAGGATTCGGACTGGGATTATCGCTTACGCGTTCGCTCATACACATGCACAAAGGGGAAATCCGGGTAGAAAGCGAAATCAACAAAGGTTCGGATTTTATCGTTACCCTGAATGTATCCGAGGATGCTTACAACCCCGATGAACGCTCGTCCGAGAACATCACGACCGAAGAAATACAGAAATATAACCAGCGAATCAAGGAAACCATCGAACTCATTCCTGAAAAGCTGACCAACAAAGAAAAAGATCCTGCCCGGGAATCTATTATGATTGTAGAGGACAATAAAGAAATGAATGATTATCTTGCCAGCATATTCAGCGAGAAATATGATATTATACGGGCGTATAACGGTGCGGAAGCCTGCAAGAAGATAGCCAAACAGCTGCCCAACCTCATTATATCGGATTTAATGATGCCGGTGATGGACGGCCTGGAATTCACGGAACGTGTCAAACAGGACGTAACGACCAGCCATATCCCCGTTATCCTCCTGACTGCAAAGACCGATGAAAACGACCATACGGAAGGTTATCTGCGGGGAGCCGATGCGTATATCACCAAACCTTTCAACGCCAAGAATCTGGAACTGCTGGTACAGAATATCCAAAAGAGCCGGAAACAGAGCATTGAACACTTCAAACAGGCAGAAGAACTGAACATCAAGCAAATAACCAACAACCCGCGGGATGAAATATTCATGAAAGAACTGATGGAACTGATTATGGCGAACCTCACCAAGGAAGACTTCGGAGTAACGGAAATCACAGCCCATCTCCGCATCAGCCGCAGCCTGTTGCACATGAAGCTGAAATCACTCACCGGATGCTCCATCACTCAATTCATACGGACCATTAAGATGAAAGAGGCTAAAACTCATTTACTGAATGGTATGAATGTCTCCGAAGCATCATTTGCCGTCGGTATATCAGATCCAAACTACTTTACAAAGTGTTTCAAGAAAGAATTTAATATCACTCCGACAGAGTTTCTCAAACAGTTGAAATAGAAAGCAAAAGTAACTGCTTCAGAAATTCAACCTACCCTTAGACAACGTGTCAACTATTAATAGAAAAGTTCTTTTGCTCCCTTTGCAAAGATCTCTTCCCTTCATAGTAAAGTTGTCTTTGCCCTATTTCAAACTATAAACGCAAGTTCCGTTTATATAATTGCAAGCTTTGTTTTTATAAACGGAACTTGCATTTATAAAAACAAAGCTTGCAATTATAGTTTGGAATGAAGAAAAAGGAAGTTATCCAACCGGCAAAAAGAAGTTTGGTCTATATCAAAAGGAAGTTAGCTATTAATAGCCAACAGGGCAAGTAGGTATATCTTGTAAATCAACTACGCCCAACAGAAAAAGATATCGCCGGTAATTAATCTGCAACATTCACTGATGCAGCTAATTACCGGCGAGCAATAGAAATCTATAATCAACTAATACCTATTCTACCATTCTTGGAAGCGTAAATCAGCTTCCGGATTCTGACGACGAATCAGTTCCTCGTCAACTTGATAAGTGACGCCACCTTTCGTGTACTTATAAGAAAGGGTAAACTTAGGCTGTTTCC
>ENA-OPWW01000734-OPWW01000734.1-human-gut-metagenome-genome-assembly--contig:-NODE-734-length-14950-cov-1.541255_pt1 | contig 14950 bp, 13 predicted proteins | sample MGYA00241513_ERZ502018 | MGnify/ENA primary metagenome ERZ502018 (study PRJEB25962, sample SAMEA2042987) | human gut metagenome | biome: human gut; feature: human-associated habitat; material: faeces...
ACTTATTGGAAATCCAATAGCACTGGGAGAAGCATTCCACATTACCTCAAACGAACCGATTCTCTGGCGAGATATTTTAAAAATCTACATTAAAGGTTTGGAGCATTTTACAAATAAGAAAATAAATGTTTTCATGCAAAATAAATCTACAAATTTACAGATACCAGATAGAAAATGGCAAGTAATTTATGATAGAAAATTTGATAGATGTTTTAATAATCAAAAAGTTCGCAAAATTATTGGAGATACTCCGTTTGTATCTACTCCAGAGGAATTGACAAACTGTCTCTACAAATTTCTTGCAAACCCTAAGTTCGCAAGAATAAACTGGAAAAAACAAGCCCTGTTTGATTCTATTACAAGAGAGAGAGCAGCCTTTTCCGAAATACCAACATTAAAAGAAAAAATAAAGTACATTATTTATCGTTATATAATCTACTAAGACATACATGATGAAATATTCAGATGAGAAAAATATTCAATTGATAGTTGCCCTAATGAAGGCACACGGTATACGTAAAATAATTACGTCTCCAGGAACAACAAACATCACTTTGATAGGCAGTCTCATGCATGATTCTTTTTTTGAGATATATTCATCTGTTGATGAACGTTCTGCTGCTTATATGGCATGTGGTATGGCAGAAGAAAGCGGTGAGCCAGTCGTCATTTCATGTACAGGGGCCACGGCATCAAGAAATTACTTTCCCGGACTAACTGAAGCCTATTATAGAAAACTACCTATTCTTGCCATAACTTCCACTCGTGAAGAATGCAAGATAGGTCACTTAATAGATCAACAAATAGATAGATCTCAGCAACCTAAAGATTCTGTTGTTTGCAGTGAACATTTACAAATAATAAAAGACGAAGAAGACTGGTGGGACTGTACAATAAAAGCCAACAGAGCAATTCTAGCATTGAAACGACATGGAGGTGGGCCTGTTCATATAAATCTCCCAACTCTATATAGTAAAAACTTTAATATAGAAACTCTTCCCCAAGTAAGAGTCATTAATCGATACACATATACAAATAATCTTCCAGAAATAAAAAATAGAAAAATAGCTATATTCATAGGGACACATAAAAAAATGAGTAAGGAAGAAGAGTTTTACATAGATATGTTCTGTGAAACTTATAATAGTGTTGTATTTTGTGATAGTTGCTGTGGGTATCATGGTAAATATGGAATTCTAACATTCGGGGCAGAAGAAAACCTAAAAATGGATTTATTAATTCATATAGGAGAAGTCAGTTGTTCAGCATACGATTGCCAACCTCAAGAGGTCTGGAGAGTTAATGAGGATGGAGAATTGCGTGATACTTTTAGAAAGCTTACTAATGTTTTCGAGATGTCAGAATTATTTTTCTTCAAACATTATACTCAAAAGAAAAACAGTCAAGACATCACATATTATAGAGCATGTAAAAAAAATTCCGATAACATTTATGCCAATTTAAATGATATTCCATTTAGTAACTCCTGGATTGCTTTTTATCTTCATGACAAGATGCCTTTAAATTCAGTTATACACCTAGGCATAGTAAGCAGTTATTTTGCATGGAATAGATTTCCTGTAAATAAAACGATTGACAGAAACTGTAATCAAGGAGGGTTTGGTATTGATGGTAACATATCCACTATGGTTGGTGCCTCTTTAATACATTCCGACAAACTATATTTCTGTATACTTGGTGACTTAGCATTTTTTTACGATATGAATGTCTTAGGGAATAGACATATTGGGAGAAACATTAGAATATTATTAGTAAATAATGGAAGAGGAGTAATATTCAGAAAGCCAACTAACCTAGGCAGTATATTTGGCAATGAAGCTGATAACTTCATGGCTGCTGCAGGTCATTTTGGGAACAAGAACCCTAATTTAGTAAAAAATTATGCAGAAAATCTAGGATTTAAATACATATCCGCTACGACAAAAGAAGAATTTATCGAGAAATCTCCCTTTTTCGTAAACCCTGAAATTGGGGAAAAGCCAATACTATTCGAAGTATTTGTTGAGATGGAAGATGAAATTTTAGGTGACTCAATTAAAAATGGACTTAAAGGATTCAAAAAAAAGGTACACGATTTATTAGGACCAGATCGTTATAATTCTATAAAAAAAATTTTAAAGAAAAAAGAATTAGGAAATATGAGAGTTGACTACAAAAACAATAGCAAATGAATACTATAGCAAAACTTAAATCATATATTCTGTATTTTTATTGGCGAAAAAAAATTGGATCTTACAAAGGGAAATTCCATATACATCCTCATTGTAATATCTGTCACCCCCAATGCCTCCATCTAGAAAAAGGAGTTGGTATTGGTTCTTACACATATATTGGTCCTGTCTTATCATATGCAAATATTTCATATACTCCTTCTATCAATATCGGAGCTGGAACATGGATTGGTAAACATTGCAGTATAGCATGTATTAACCGCGTTGAGATAGGGAAAAATGTTTTATTCGCAGGCCATGTTCATATAACAGACCATAGCCATGGATATGAAAACATAAATCAACCCATTGCACCTCAAAAATTAATCAGCAAAGGACCAGTTATTATAGAAGACGATTGTTGGTTAGGTTTCAGTTGTGAAATTTTAAGCGGAGTACATATAGGTAAACACAGTATAGTTGCAGCTCGGGCTGTCGTAACTAAAGATGTACCTCCTTATTGTATCGTTGCAGGAAATCCAGCCAAAATAGTTAAACAATATAATTTTGAAACAGGAAAATGGGAAAGAAAGAAAGAAGATTTGTAGTTTTATCAGGTTTCGATATCAACGACAACAATCGTGGCACAGCAGCATTGGGATATGGTGCCATTTCCTTTTTAAAAGAAAATCACAATCTGAAAAACCAATATATTTTAAAGATTCGTCCTTATAAAAATTTCTTTAAATACAGCAATCATAAAATTGCGGAAGAGAACTATATTATATCAGGAAACAAGATAAAAATTATTATACTACCAGTATTCTACGTTACGCATATTCTTTTTAAAAAGACAGGTATTATACTACCATTTTGTAATAAACTACGTTCTTATTGGAAAAGAGTAGATTTTGTAGCAGCAATAAATGGAGGAGACGGTTTCTCTGATATCTACGGAACACATACCTTTCTTGCACGACTTCCCGAATCTACTCAAGCAATTCATACACATAAACCATTGATTCTCCTACCACAAACAATAGGACCGTTTAAGAAAAAAAAGAATCTCTTAATTGCGCAAAAAATTATGCGTTATGCAACTAAAATTTATGTACGTGACAACAGATTCGAGGAAAATCTAAAGAAAATGAATATTGACTATACATTAACCAATGATTTATCGTATTTCATGCAACCTGAGCCTTTTGACATAGACATCCAAGCAAATGCAATTGGTTTAAATATCAGTGGACTTGCATATAGCAATAAATTTAGAGCGCTAAGTGGTGAATTTGAGAATTATCCGTATCTCTGTGAACAAATTATTTCTCTATTTCAAAATTTAAATAAACCTATATACCTTATATCCCATTCATACAATTATGAGAAAGCAGAAAAGAATAATGATGATATAGAAGCTTCGAGAAATTTTTATCAAACTCTAAAAAACAAAAGTGGGGTTATTTTAGTTGATAGAAATTTAACCTCTCCCCAAACAAAATATCTTATTTCTAAAATGTCATTCTTTATTGGGACAAGAATGCATGCAAATTTTGCAGCAATTTTTACGAATACTCCTGTTTTTGGACTAGCCTATAGTTATAAATTTCAAGGTTCCTTTGAAAAATATGGACTACATAATCAAACAGCAATGATTAATAATATAGATTGTCACACAGCTGATCAAATTATTAAACAAATAAAATCTACATACGACAGATTAGTCACAATAAAATATTAAAATATTGGTAAGCTTCCCCAAATAGCGTATTGACTAACATGTCCCTTTAAAACTCGAAAGATTATGTTTAGCAAAAAAGATTTTGAAAGGTTGCTGAGGAATACTCAATAGATAATTTACCCGCAGAACGAGTACTGAGACCTATTACAGCCCAACAAAAGAGCAGCCTGTTCTTTGTCAGTGTGAAGGGAATACAGAAATCGGCAGCCTATAATACCTTTATAGAAACTTCCAAGTCACACAAATTAAAGTTATAAGTTGTTTACACAAAGATATATAATGGAAAAAATTCAAACGATAGCATTTTATTTGCCTCAATTTTATCCAACTCCAGAAAATGATAACTGGTGGGGTAAAGGATTCACAGAATGGACAAATGTAGGAAGAGCAAAACCCATATTTAAAGGACATGTACAACCTAAAGTTCCAACAGAATTAGGATATTATGATCTTCGCTTACCTGAAGTTCGTGAACTTCAGGCTAACTTAGCCAAGGAACATGGTATACATGGATTTTGTTATTGGCATTATTGGTTTGCCGGAAAAAGACTACTGGACAAAGTGTTTTCGGAAGTCTTAGAATCCAGACACCCTAATTTTCCATTTTGTTTATGCTGGGCCAATCATTCTTGGTATGCTAAAACGTGGGACCCCAAGAAAAAAGGTCAAAACAAATTATTAATAGAGCAAACTTACCCGGGTATTGAAGATTATAAAGCACACTTTTATGCAATGCTGCCTGCTTTTAAAGATTCACGTTATATGCGTACTAATAAATCCGGAAAACTAATATTTGGTATATTTGACCCATTGTCACTTCCTAATCCTAAAGAATTTATGACATGTTGGAATCAATTGGCACAAAAAGAAGGATTACCGGAATTTCATTTCTTCGGATATGTATATTTCTTTGAAACAAGAAATAAAGCCATTGAGTTAGGATATGATTCTGTAGCCATGGACTATTTATATTTTGGGAAAAGACAAGATACCACAATTGTCCAATACTTTTTACGAGAATTATTCAATATTCCTCCCAAATTATCTTCATATAAAAAATATGTAGATTTCTTAAAGAAAGATTTCAAACCTTCTGATAAAATTATGCCATGCCTATTACCTAATTTTGATCACTCTCCTAGAAGTGGTAAATATGGTCGAATTTTAAAAGGATCTACTCCTGCTTTATGGGAAAACTTACTAGAAAATACAATTTCTAAATTATTGAAAAAAAGTGACAAAAACAACGAAAAAATTTTATTTATTAAGGCATGGAATGAATGGGGAGAAGGAAATTATTTGGAACCAGACTTACAATATGGAAGGGAATATTTAATAAAATTAAAAACTGTATTAACAAAATATAACCAATTATAATGTGAATATACAAAAATTAAATAATAGAATTATTGAAAATTATTTTTTATTACTTACTATAAATGCCATAATTTTTTTACTTATTCCTAAATTAGCTATTTTTGAATATATAGTATTTCCATTGTGTTGCTACATTATAGGAGTAAAATATCTTCCAAAAAACAAAACTTCTATATTTGATATTATCATTATGATAATAATAATATGGATGTGTTTTACATGGATTATAAATGATTATCCCAATAAAATAATCTTAATTCTAAGATGTCTAGGTTCCCAGATTGCATTTATGATGTTTTATCTAGTAGGTAAAAATGCAAGGAGTGATGTATATATATTTTTTAGAAAATCAATAATCCCACTAAGCATATGTTGCATTATTGGGATTTACTTCTTTTTTTTGCCACCTGGATGGTATATGGAAAGAATAATAAATCAAGAAAATTTTGATGGATATAATTTACTTGAATTGACAAGGCTAAAGTCTGTATTCGCATCACCATACCACATCGCATATTTTTGCAGTATTACTTCAATATATATGATCTTTTGTATCATTAAGAACAAAGAATATGCTACTAACTATAATAAATATATTCTTCTATTTCTTCTTGCTATGTCATTTGCAATGATGAGAGCACCAATCTTATGCTTCTTCATATCCATCTTTATCGGTATTTTCTATTCTATAAAATACTGTCCCAATAGTAAATTTTTGTTTAGTATTATTCTTAGTATCTGTGTAATTATCATTATTGGTTCTGTTATAATTTCATATATAGATAACAATATATTAAATTTCATGACAAGCAAATTAGACAGCATACTTAATAATTCTGACGAATTAATGGACAATAGATTAGATTTAGGTATATCTTATAACTTATGGGGTGACGGAGCAGGAAGGCATGCAATTTATGCAGACAAATATGGATCACCAAGCTATAGAGATAGTGAATATACTAAATGGATTATTGAACAAGGATATATTGGAATTGTTATTTTTTTTACATTACTGTTCATGCTTTTTCTAAAATGCTTAAGACATTTTAAGGATTTACATTTTGAATTATGTATTTTAATATTTTTCTCAATCACTATGATTGGTGCAAATTCATTAACAACAGCAGATAAGCACTGTTTTATATTCTGGCTCATTGCAGGAAAAATCGCTGGTTATTCTAAACAAAAGAAATATTTATATGAATAATTCATCATTAATTTCAATCATCATTGCAACTTATAATGCAGAAAAAACAATCAAAAGAGCGCTTGATAGTTGTTTAAACCAAAAATATCCATACTATGAGATACTCGTAATAGATGGGAAATCTACAGATAATACGATTAGTATCCTCAAAGACGAATATAGCCAATACAATAATATAAAATATATTTCAGAAAAAGATAAGGGCATATATGATGCTTTAAACAAAGGAATACAATTAGCAAAAGGAGATTGGATATACATATTAGGAGCCGATGATGAACTACTTCCGGATGGACTTCTATGTTTAATGAAGGAGTCTCAAAATTATGATATAATTTATGGAGACACAATAGATAGAACTGAAAACAATAAAACTCACTATTTCCATGCAAAACATTATTCAATTATAAAATACATCATGTTTTGTTGTCATCAAGGCTTAATTATGCGAAGAGATGTCATATTAAAATTAAACGGATTTAATACAAAATACCCCATCAGAGCTGATTTTGATTTAATACAACGGAGTTTTTTAGCAGGTTATAAGTTTAAACAAATAAATATTCCCATAGCATATTTTGCAACCACAGGAGTTAGTAGCACGTCAAATCTAAAAAATGACATAGAAAGATTGTATATATTAAGGAATAACAAATCTACCCGTCTTCCTTTTATGGTATTCTCATATTATTTCTTTAAGCGAATAACTAGAGTTCTAATCCATAAACTATCCACGAAATATAATGATTAAATTAGCTGATAAAAAAGATTGTACAGGTTGTTCTGCTTGTGTTAATATATGTCCTAAAAACGCAATTTCATTTATTAATGATGTTGAAGGTTTTAATCAACCTTGTATTGATACAAAATTATGTATAGAATGTGGCTTATGTGTAAATACATGTCCCAAACTCACAACTAAAAAGATAATAAAAAAACAACCAATAAAATGTTACGCTGCATATAGCTATAAATATCAGAAAAAAAGCTCATCTGGTGGTATATTTTCAGCAATTACTGATTATATATTAGATAAAAATGGTGTAATTTATGGCGCAGCATTTGACAATAATCTACAATTAGTACATAAAAGAGTAACTAAAGCAGAAGATATGCCTCCTCTAAGAGGAAGCAAATATTTGCAAAGTAACCTCACAGGAATATTCAAACTTATTAGAAAGGATTTAAAAGATAATAATCTAGTTTTATTCTGTGGAACTCCATGTCAAATAGCAGGTTTACAACAATACCTTCATGGATTTGGAACCAATAATCTACTAACAATAGATTTAATTTGTCATGGTGTACCTTCTCAAAAAGCTTTTGACAAATGGATTAATGCCATTAGAAAGTACCCTATTAAAGAATTCCAATTTAGGAAATTAGATGGTTGGTCCATAACTCCCAAAGTTCTATTCACAAATGGGGAAAAAGAAATATTGAAATATGATAAAGAAGTATATATGTGGGCCTTTTATAAAGGTTATCTATTTAGGCAATGTTGTTATACATGTGAATATGCCAATACCAATCGTATAGGAGATATAACTCTTGGTGATTTCTGGGGAATAGGAAACTATAACAAAAAATTTAAACCTAGGAAAATTAATGGTATCTCTCTAGTGCTTGCAAATTCAACTAAAGGAATTGAGATGCTAACCAATATAAAAGAAACAATATATATTGAAGAACGAACTCTTACAGAAGCTCTTCATGAACAAGATAATCTTAAGACCCCATCCAAATACCCTAAAGACAGAACGACATCTGCCAAAGACTTCATCTCAAACATGTCATTATTAGATTTTGGAAAGAAATATAATCTTTTGCCAAGAAATAAATACAAATATCTAATAAAATCAAAAGTAAAAAAAGCCCTCATTGATTTAGGATGTTTTGAATATATTAAATATTTTTTTCATAAACTATAAAATCATGAAAATAGGAATAGTAACATATGTAAAGTGCGATAATTATGGAGCTGAATTACAAGCATTTGCAATGCAATACATATATAACAAGTTAGGTTATGATGCTGAGATTATTGACTTAGAAAAACAAAATAAAGATTTAACAAAATCAATAAGTACTATAATTCCTGCAATTATAAACAGATTCAAATGTTATAAATTCAAAGCTCCTATTAAAATTTTTAAACTTATCCTTGATGTCATATCACGTAAAAAAGCAGCGAAAAAATACAAGAAGGAGATTTCAATAAAACATGATCTATTTTTGGATTTCTTCAACGAAAAAATTAAACATTCATCAAAGCATTATAGCCTAACATCTATATTTACAGAACCACTTCCATACGATATATACATAGCAGGTAGCGATCAGATTTGGAATTATATGCATACTGATTTTCTTGAAGTATATTTCCTAACATTCGCAAATAAATGGAATGCAAAAAAAATATCATATGCAGCTAGCATTAGTGTTCCAGACATACCAGAACGTCTACACTCTAAGTACAAAAATTTATTGGAAAACATGGATGTTATTTCCGTTAGAGAACTCAATGGTAAAAATCTTGTTGAAAAATATAGCAATAAAAAAGCAACCGTTGTACTAGACCCAACTTTACTCCTCACAAAAGATGAATGGAAAAAATCTGTAGCAAACGAGATTAGACCCAATGAAATATATGTTTTGATATATACTTTATCAGGTTCAAAATACATATATGAATTAGCACGTAACATTGCATCAAGAATAGATAAAAAATGTAAAGTTATCAATATAAAATCTAATTTCATACCAGAAGAAGACAACAATATAGAACATCTATATCAAATAGGCCCTAAAGAATGGGTCGGCCTTATGCTAAATGCAGCATACATAGTAACAGACAGTTTTCACGGCACTGCTTTTTCCATAAACTTCAATATTCCATTTACAACACTTTTAAATCCCAGTAGTAATATGAATAGTCGGGTTTTATCAATACTTGAAATTACAGGCTTGAAAACTCGTATTATTTATGATGATGGAAGTAAAACTATACCTCAAAATTTAACTATAAATTACCAAGTAGTTAATCAAATCATCAATAAATGGAGGAAAAAATCAGAAAATTTCATAACGACTTCAATTAATAACAAATCATGAACATTCTTTTTCTAATGAAAGTTTATGAGATAGGTGGCCAAGAAGTTGTTACTTCAACATTAGCAAACAGCTTCATTGAACATGGTCACAAGGTGTATATCGTAAGTTTCAATACACCAAATCTCCAAATGCAAAAAAGGACAAGTCCAAGTGTAAAATTCTATACACTAGGAGAATATAAATATTCCAAGAAAAACGTAAAAAAATTACGAGTAATATTAGAAAAGGAAAAAATAGATTTGGTCATCAACCAATGGGGATTACCTTATATTCCATCAAAGGTTCTTTTCCACGCAAAAAAGAATCTGAAATTAAAAACTATAGCAATATATCACAATTCGCCTGATACTAATGCAAGAATAAAAGAAGTAGATATAGAGATATCCCATACTAAGTTCCTATTAACGAAATGGTTATTATATTGTAAAAAATATATCTATCAATTAATAACAAGTTCTAGTATGAGATATGTATACAATCATAGTGATTTATATGTGGTTCTATCACCTAGTTTTATAGAAAAATTTATCAATTTTACTGGTATATCTAAATTACAAAAGCTAGCTGTCCAAACGAATCCACTCACAATAAATACAAATGATTACATTTATTCAGCTAAAAATAAACAAAAAGAAATTATCTATGTAGGTCGCATAGATTTTAACCAAAAACGTGTAAATAGAATTATTGAGACATGGAAAGAATTGGAGGACAAATATCCTAACTGGAAACTCAGCATCATAGGTGATGGACCTTATCGAAAGGAGGTAGAGCAGAAAGCAAAGAATTTACAATTATCACGAGTCCATTTTGAAGGTTTTAAGGATCCCGAAACTTATTACAAAAGAGCTTCACTTTTAATTCTTACATCAGAATATGAAGGCTTTCCTTTAGTTTTAATTGAATCAATGGCCTTTGGCGTTGTACCTGTTGTTTTTGGTAGTTATTCAGCAGTATATGATATAATTGAAGATAAAATTAATGGTATAATTGTGGAACCTCAAAATGGAATTTTTGATAAACATAAAATGGCAAATCAATTATCTTTCTTAATGAATGATGACATAAAACGTAATAAAATGGCAGTGAAAGCCATAGAAACAAGTAAGAATAAATATTCTTTGGAAATAATTTATCATTCATGGGAAAAACTATTTAACCAACTAATCAACTAGAACAACATGTCTTTAGAAAAAATTAAAATACTTAACGTCGATATTCTGTCTATAACTCAACAAAAACTTTTATCTGAACTTAAACAAGGAGTCCTGATTACTCCAAATATAGATCATTTGGTAAAATTACAAAATGATAAAGAATTTTATGAAGCATATAAACAAGCAGAATGGATAATATGCGACAGTAGGATTCTTTATATTTTTTCCAAACTTATAAGAAAAAAAATTCCTGAGGCAATTCCAGGATCAAGTTTTTTTACGGCTTTTTATGAATATCATTCAAACGACCCATCATATAAAATATTCTTACTTGGGGCAGCAGATGGTGTCGCAGTAAAAGCAATGGAAAGAATCAATAATAAAGTTGGAAGAAATATTGTGGTAGGTGCTCATTCTCCATCATATGGTTTTGAAAAGAAACAAGAAGAATGTGAAGAATTAGTCCAAATAGTAAATGAGAGTGGAGCCAATGTGCTATTAGTTGGTGTCGGTGCCCCCAAACAAGAAAAATGGATAATGAAATATCGTAATCGTATGCCTAATGTAGATATATTCATGGCATTAGGAGCCACAATAGACTTTGAAGCTGGAACACTAAAACGAGCTCCTATATTATGGCAAAAAATAGGCATGGAATGGTTGTATCGATGTTTAAAAGAGCCAAAACGTCTTTTTAAACGATATTTTATAGATGATATAAGGTTCTTTTATTATTTTGGAAAGCAACTATTGGGAATCTACAAAAACCCTTTCAATTAGTTGTAGAATTCTAATATTTCTTATTTCAAATTCTATATTAGCAAACTTTTTATTTTAAGACTCTTGATATTTACGTATGAAAGGAATCGTATTAGCTGGAGGTAGCGGTACTCGCCTCTACCCCATCACCAAAGGAGTAAGCAAGCAGCTACTTCCTGTGTTTGACAAACCGATGATTTATTACCCCATCTCGGTATTGATGCTGGCCGGTATCCGCGAGATACTGATTATCTCTACGCCATACGATCTGCCAGGTTTCCAACGACTGTTGGGTGATGGTAGTAACTTCGGGGTACGTTTTGAATATGCAGAACAGCCGTCGCCGGACGGACTGGCTCAGGCTTTCCTCATCGGAGAAAAGTTTATTGGGAATGATGCAGCCTGCCTGGTGTTAGGTGACAACATTTTCCATGGGAATGGTTTCAGCGCCATGCTGCGCGAAGCGGTACGTACTGCTGAAGAAGAAAAAAAGGCCACGGTTTTCGGCTACTGGGTGAGTGATCCGGAACGTTACGGAGTGGCGGAATTTGACAAAGAGGGTAACTGCCTGTCTATCGAAGAAAAACCGCAGCATCCGAAATCAAATTATGCAGTGGTGGGATTGTATTTCTACCCGAACAAGGTGGTAGACGTAGCAAAAAGCATCAAGCCGTCGGCTCGCGGTGAACTGGAAATTACTACAGTGAACCAGCGTTTCTTAGAGGACGGGGAGCTGAAGGTACAGACCTTAGGCCGTGGCTTTGCCTGGCTGGATACAGGTACGCACGATTCACTGGCAGAAGCTTCTACTTACATTGAAGTGATTGAGAAGCGTCAGGGACTGAAAGTAGCTTGCTTAGAAGGAATTGCGTATCGCAAAGGTTGGATTACGGCAGACAAGTTGCGTGAAGAAGCGCAGCCGATGCTGAAGAACCAGTATGGCCAATATCTGCTGAAGGTGATTGATGAAGTGGAGCGTACCGGGGAAGCAAACCTGGAATAACGTTTATAGTTAATAATTAAAAGTTAAAAATTAAAAGCATTTCTTCAGTTAATAGTTAAATGACTTATCTGTTTATATAAAATGGAAGTAATTAAAACTGCGATAGAGGGTGTGGTAATTATCGAGCCACGCATTTTTAAGGATGCAAGAGGCTATTTCTTTGAATCGTTCTCTCAACGGGAATTTGAAGAAAAGGTGGGCAAAATCAATTTTGTGCAGGACAACGAGAGTATGTCGTCCTACGGAGTAATGCGCGGACTGCATTTCCAGTGTCCGCCTTACACACAGAGTAAACTGGTGCGCTGCGTGAAGGGTGCCGTGCTGGACGTGGCTGTAGACATCCGCAAAGGAAGTCCTACTTACGGACAGCATGTGGCTGTGGAACTGACGGAAGAAAACCATCGGCAGTTTTTTGTGCCGCGCGGTTTTGCGCACGGCTTTGCCGTACTGAGCGAGACGGCCATCTTCCAGTACAAGTGTGACAACTTCTATCATCCGGAAGCGGACGGAGGTATCAGCATTCTGGATAATTCGCTGGGCATTGACTGGCACATTCCGACAGAACAGGCCATCCTGAGCGAGAAGGACACCAAGCATCCGCTACTGAAGGATTTTGATTCTCCATTTGACTATCATGTTTCATTGTATTAAATCTTTACCATTATGACTACATTCAAACGCAACATACTGATTACCGGCGGTGCCGGATTTATTGGCAGCCACGTGGTGCGCCTGTTCGTGAACAAGTATCCGGAATACCGTATCATCAACCTGGACAAGTTGACGTATGCGGGAAACCTGGCGAACCTGAAGGACATTGAGAACCAGCCGAACTATGTGTTCATAAAGGCGGACATCTGCGACTATGAGAAGATGCAGGAGCTGATGGAGCTGTATCACGTGGACGGCATCATTCACCTGGCTGCGGAGAGTCACGTGGACCGCAGCATCAAGGATCCGTTTACCTTTGCACGCACCAACGTGATGGGTACGCTGTCGCTGCTGCAGGCGGCCAAGGTGTACTGGGAAGGTCTGCCCGAGAAGTATGAGGGCAAGCGTTTCTATCATATCTCTACCGATGAGGTGTATGGAGCGTTGACGATGAACCATCCGGAAGGAATCGAGCCCCCGTTCATGACAGCGGCTTCCTCCGGTGAGCATCACTTGGCATACGGAGATGATTTCTTCTATGAGACAACGAAATACAATCCTCATTCGCCCTATTCAGCGAGTAAGGCAAGTTCAGACCATTTTGTACGTGCCTATCACGATACTTACGGCATGCCGACCATCGTGACAAATTGCTCAAACAACTATGGCCCCTATCAATTCCCGGAGAAACTGATACCCCTATTCATCAACAACATCCGTCACCGCAAGCCGCTACCGGTCTATGGCAAGGGCGAGAACGTGCGCGACTGGCTGTTCGTGGAGGATCATGCCCGTGCGATAGACTTGATTTTCCACAACGGAAAGATCGCCGAGACCTACAATATCGGTGGCTTCAACGAGTGGAAGAATATCGATATCATCAAGGTGGTGATCAATACGGTGGATAGTCTGTTAGGACGTAAAGAGGGTGAGGATATGGATCTTATCACCTACGTGACTGACCGTTTAGGCCATGACGTACGCTATGCCATCGACTCAACAAAGTTGCAAAAGGAACTCGGCTGGGAGCCTAGCTTGCAATTCGAGGAGGGTATCGAGAGGACTGTGAGATGGTACTTGGAGAAGCATGAATGGTGTGAAAATATTATTAATGGTGAATACCAAGATTACTATGTAGAAATGTATGGAAATCGTTGAAAAATAATTATAAAATGAGCTATATAGTCAACAAACAATACAAAATAGCCGTAGCCGGTACCGGTTACGTTGGTTTATCAATTGCCACTTTGTTATCACAGCATCATGAGGTGGTAGCCATAGACATAGTTCCTGAGAAGGTAGATTTGATCAATAATAAAAAATCACCGATTCAAGATGATTACATAGAAGAGTATTTGGCTAGTCATAAATTGAATTTGAAAGCTACGCTAGATGCGGAGATGGCTTATAAGGACGCTGATTTTGTGGTGATAGCGGCTCCGACAAATTATGATAGCCAGCGAAATTTCTTTGATACGTCCGCTGTTGAGGCTGTGATAGAGCAGGTGCTTCGTTTTAATCCAAATGCTTTTATGGTCATTAAAAGTACGATACCTGTTGGTTATACGATTTCCGTACGTGAGCGGTTTCATACAAAGCGTATTCTTTTTAGTCCGGAGTTCTTGAGAGAGTCTAAGGCTTTGTATGATAATTTGTATCCTAGCCGGATCATCGTGGGTACGGATTTGTCTGATCCGGAATTGGTAGATGCCGCTCATATTTTTGCTGAACTGTTGCAAGAAGGTGCTATAAAAGAAAATATAGATA
>ENA-OPWW01000740-OPWW01000740.1-human-gut-metagenome-genome-assembly--contig:-NODE-740-length-14888-cov-3.795928_pt1 | contig 14888 bp, 15 predicted proteins | sample MGYA00241513_ERZ502018 | MGnify/ENA primary metagenome ERZ502018 (study PRJEB25962, sample SAMEA2042987) | human gut metagenome | biome: human gut; feature: human-associated habitat; material: faeces...
ACAGCAGCTGGCACAGCCAAAGCTGCGCAGGGTACTGCCAGCATGACGGAAAAGGCATTTCAGTTTGTGCAGAGCCACTCGCATATCATCATCGGTATCGCAGCCGTGGGACTGCTTGTTTTGGTGATTGCCGGGTCGGTTTCGTCATGCTCCGTCTTGATCAATGGCGGCGGGAATGTAGTGCTGGGAACTTCCTACACAGCGGAAGATGAAGATTTGAAAGGCGTGGAGACGGATTATACCAAGCTGGAAGATAAACTTCGCAAACAAATCGACCGCATTGAAACCGACCATCCGGGCTATGACGAGTATCGCTACAATCTGGCGGAAATCGGTCACAATCCCTATGAGCTTGCATCTCTGCTGACCGTAGAATTTGAAAACTATACGAGAAGCCAGGTGCAGGCACGGCTCCAGAGTATTTTTGAAGCGCAGTATGAGCTGAAGTTGGAGGAAAAGGTGGAAATCCGGACAAGGAAAGAAACCCGTGTGGGTTATAGTTACAATCCGATCACCGGAACCGGACACACCTACACCTATCAGGTAACGGTACAGTATGAGTATAAAATCCTCAATGTGACGCTGCTCAATCGGGGCGTGGACTATGTTGCCAGAAATTCCGGTCTTACAGATGACCAGCTGCAACGCTACGAAGTCACATTGGATTGCCGTGGCAATCGGGATGACCTGTTTGCAGGCATCGCCTTTGCAACGCCGGATGGCGCGGGTTCCAGCGGAGAATATCAGGATTACGACATTCCGGGCGAAGCTCTGACGGATGAAAAATTCCGGAAGATGATTACCGAAGCAGAGAAATATCTCGGTTATCCCTATGTTTGGGGCGGCAGCTCGCCGAGTACCAGTTTTGACTGCTCCGGTTTTGTAAGCTGGGTCATCAACCACTGCGGCAATGGCTGGAATGTAGGCAGGCAGACGGCCAACGGTCTGATGGGAAAATGCGACATTATCCCGAAGAGTGAGGCAAAGCCCGGAGACCTGATCTTCTTCCAGAAAACCTACAACACCAGTGGCGCATCCCATGTGGGCATTTATGTCGGCAACGGGATGATGATTCACTGCGGCAACCCAATTTCCTATGCTTCCATTGAGACGAACTACTGGCGGCAGCATTACTACTGTATGGGAAGAATTCGATAAAAACAGGGCGTTTATTCGTCCGGAAAGGAAACGATATGAGCTTGAAACTGGAAAAGATTGCTGCGGAGCGGGAGAAAGCCCGCAGAAAACGCGATGAGTGGGAGGAGCGCAGAAAGGAATGGGACAGAAAGTACCACGAACAGGAAAACAGCGAAATCTGTGAAATGGTACATGCCCAGAGCCTGACCCCGGAACAGCTGGCAGTCATCATTCAGATGGCGCAGGCTGCGGTTCCCAACCCGGAAAACATGAAACTGGACGAGAAAGAAACGGAGGATATGGAATGAAAAAGATGATGGCAATGCTGCTTGCCAGCGTGATGGTGGCAGGAACCTTTGCGACTACTGCGTTTGCCTATACGGGCGATGATGTGCAGAAGAACACATCTGTCAGTACCGCTGCGCAGGAAGCGGATGCAGCAGGAAGCGCAAATGCAGGGAAAACGGACAATACCGACAGCATCGAAATCGACCCGGATATGCAGGTGCTGCCGGATGGCTATGAGGTTTCTACGGATGCGGATGGGAACCTGATCGTTACGGTGGGCGGCAAGGAATACAACATCGGCAGCGAAAAGTCTCGAAAGCAGATGGGTACAGTGGTGCCGGGTATCACCAGCCTGCATTTTCGTTCCGGTCCCGGCATGGATCAGGAGATTATCGGATATCTGCATTCAGGCGATACGGTGGAGATTGTCGAAAAATACGGTGACTGGTATAAGGTGAATTTCAACGGCAAAACCGGATATGCACATGGAAAGTACCTGAATGTCACGGATTCCGCAAATGACAGCAGCATGTTCAGTGAAGATGCTCTGAAGCTGTTTCTGGATCTGATGCAGGGCGGAATGTCATCCGAGGATGAGACGGAATCCAGTACAGCTTTGACTCCGGAAGGAAATATGACGCTGGTGGATGATATCGGTGAGGAAGAAGATAAATCCAGCCAGCAGTTCATTACGCTGGTGACAAAGGCGGGCAACACCTTCTATCTGATTATCGACCGCGATAAAGACGGCAACCAGAATGTGCATTTCCTGAACATGGTGGATGAGGCCGATCTGCTTGCACTGATGGATGAAGAGGAAGCCGCCAAGTATCAGGAGAAGGAGCCGGAAGTCACGGAACCTGCGGAAACCGAAAAGCCGCAGGAGACGGAGCCTGCACCGGAAGAGCAGAAAACAGAGAGCGAGCAGAAGAAAGCGTCTCCGCTTCCGATGATTATGCTGCTTCTGTTTGTGATTGGTGCAGCCGGTGTCGGCGGTTATCTCTATATCAAGATGAAGGGCGTAAAGCCTGCATCCAAGAAAAATCAACCGGACCCTGATGCGGATTATCACGATGAGGATGAAGACGCGCTCCAGCTGCCGGAGGATGACGGTGACGAGGACGAAGAAGTGGATGTAAACGAGGATTACGAAGCGGAATCGGATGATGAACCTGTCTAATTAAGACTGTGTTGACCTGAGGGGCGGCTGAGAAGCCGTCCCTTTTACATAGCTAAATGGTTTGTGAATGGAGTGTTTTGAGCAATGAAGCTATGGAAACTGTAGGTGATATCTGATAAAATAGAGAGAGAACAGTGATACAAATCGAAATTTAGAGGGAAAGAAAATCTAAAAACATCGAAAAAACAAGCATTTGCGGGCATGATACGAATCGTATCATGCATGTGAAAGAGCGTTTCTTTCATAGTTTTACACGTTTTGATAAGGTGGAGTTGTCGGAAAGACAAGCCAAAACAGAAAGGATGTAGAATTATGAAAAAGAGCGAAAAGAAGAATTTGCTGATTGGAAGCATATTCCTTGCAATGTTTGCAGTATGGACAGCTTTGATTCAGTCTGTGGATGTGCAGCCGCTTGGTCAAAACGGAACAAGTATTGGATTTGCAACATTCAATTGCTGGTTTCACCATTTCACAGGGGTAAACATGGCAATTTATACGATTACCGATTGGATGGGGCTGGTGCCTGTCGTAATATGCCTTATTTTCGCAGGGATTGGACTTGTACAGTTGATCAAAAGAAGAAGCCTTTTCAGGGTGGATGCAGATATCATGATTTTGGGTGTGTATTTTGTCATCGTGTTCTTGGCATATGCGATTTTTGAAATGATCCCAATCAATTACAGACCGATTTTAATCGAAGGAATTATGGAGGCTTCTTATCCGTCCTCAACTACCTTGTTGGTATTAAGTGTAATGCCTGTCTTGATCGAGCAAATCCAGCGTAGACTTTCTGGCATTGGGGTAAAACGAATCATAACGATTGCGGCAATCGCTTTTTCGGTATTCATGGTGACTGGGAGATTGATTTCCGGAGTACATTGGTTTACGGATATCGTAGGCGGTGTACTGCTAAGTGCCGGATTGTTTAAGCTTTATAAAGCGGCAGTTATGCTGGCATTAAAAGAAAAATAGAATTGGTATGGGAGGTGCAGGTTTTGGAATTTCATGAAAAGCTTCAGGAATTAAGAAAGAGTCGAGGTTTGACACAGGAAGAATTAGCCGAGGCATTATTTGTTTCCAGAACCGCTATTTCAAAATGGGAGTCCGGAAGAGGATACCCAAGCATAGATTCATTAAAGGAAATATCCAGCTATTTTTCTGTATCAATTGATGATTTGTTATCTGGAGAGCAATTGATTTTCATAGCAGAAAAAGAAAACAAATCAAATCTCAATGGCGTATGCGATTTGTTATTGGGGTTTGTTGACTTGTTTTCACTGATGCTGATATTTCTTCCGCTGTATCCCAAACCGGTCAATGGATATATCTATTCGGTAAATCTCTTAGGATATGTAGATGGAAATGCTTTCATAATCAGGATCTATTGGGCATTGTTTATCAGCTTGACGATTGCCGGAATCGTGAAAATACTGATGGTCTATTTCAAGTTTGAAAAGGGCAAAAAAGCGGTTACATTCATCTCTGTAGGACTCAGTATCATTGCTGTTTTGTTTTTGGCTATGGCGAGAGAGCCGTATGCGATAACAGTAACGTTCCTGTTATTGCTTATCAAAGGCATTCTGCTTTATAAGCAGGCTAAGGCAGGTCGATAAGATATTGTGCCCTGCAACTTCCAGTTTGTAGACCTAAAATAGAATACAGTTCCTTACATAGCAGTCATGTACTTCGGTGCCTGGCTGCTAATTTTTTTGCGAAAGGAGCAGTATCGAATGAAGCTTGTATTAGCGGAAAAGCCCTCGGTTGCCATGAGTCTCTCGAAGGTGATCGGGGCAAATCAGCGCGGGGACGGTTATATGGAGGGCAATGGCTACTTTGTCAGCTGGTGTGTGGGGCATCTGGTGGAACTTTCCCAGCCGGAAGCCTATGATGAAAAATATGCTAAGTGGAGATATGATGATCTTCCAATTTTGCCGGAACATTGGCAGTATCAGGTATCTGCCAGCACGAAAAAGCAGTTCGGAATCCTGAAAAAGCTCATGCAGCGGAAAGATGTGGAGAGTCTGATCTGTGCAACCGATGCAGGGCGTGAGGGAGAACTGATTTTTCGACTGGTTTACCATCAGTGCGGCTGCAAAAAGCCGGTGGAACGACTTTGGATTTCCTCGATGGAGGACAGTGCGATCCGAGAAGGCTTTCAGAAGCTTAGACCGGGAACAGAATATGATCCCCACTGTATTGGACAGGATTATACAGGAGTGCGTGCGTATCATTATCGAGCCGATCTGTGAAGCGAGATTTTATCCGCAAAGCTACGGCTTTCGCCCCTATCGGGCACAGAAACATGCAATCCGGGGTATCATCAATGTCATAAATGCTGGATGTAAATCGCCCGACCAGCCCGTGTGGGCCATTGAGGGCGACATCAAGGGATGCTTCGACAATATCAATCACCGCCTGCTGCTCCAAAAACTCTGGAGAATCGGTATCCATGACAAGCGTGTACTGAAAATTATCAGTCAGATGCTAAAAGCTGGATATATGGAAAATGACCTGTTTCATGCAACAGAGCTCGGTACACCGCAGGGCGGAATCCTTTCACCACTTTTATCCAATGTTTATCTCAACGATTTCGATTGGTATGTTGGTCGTATGTATATGGAGCCGCACAGACAGTGCAAGCATAAAGGCAACGACACAAGGCGACTAAAATGGGCTGGTGTAACGCCAAAGTACAATTATCGCTACGCTGATGATTGGGTGATTTTGACGTCAACGGAGAAGGAAGCGCTCCGCTTGAAACGTGTCTTGACAAAATATTTTCGGAACAGAATGAAACTCGAATTGTCGCAGGAAAAGACCTATGTAACAGACCTGCGGACAAACGGTATACACTTTCTTGGCTTTGTGGTAAAGGCCGAACGAAAACGGAAAACTCCTGACCCGGCAACATGGACGAAACATCTGGTTGGAAAGCCGCTGCCGGATATGGAACGGTTAGGAAAGAAGATTAAGAAACTGCTCGAAGAAGTGCACCGCATAGAACTTTGTCAAAAAGTCAATGTGCAGGCTGCGCAAATTCAGTACGTCAACTCTGTCATTATGGGTATGGCACAGTACTTGCAGACATCCATCTGCTCTCGTGCCTACCATGCGATAGACCGCAGAGTAAACAACGCTGCACTGGCTGTATGGAAAAAGCTGTACCCCAAACGGTACAACTCCATGCAGGTGCCGCTGAAGGTGCTTTGCAATCTTCCTGACCGACACAAGGGCTACGACAGTAAGACATTTGCGGTATGGGTCGAAGGAAAATGGTTTGGTATAACTTATGCGTTCATCACGCATAGTCACTATGAACCCAAGCCATTTGACCAGAAAATGACGCCGTATACAGTGGAAGGGCGCAGACGGTATGTGAGCTATCGTGCTAAGCACAAGCCACTGCCATGTGACCGTCCATCCGTTAACTCCCCGAACGATATTGCAATATCAGCATACGCAAAGGGTAAGATGAATTTCGAGTATTATATGAACCGGGAGTATGCTTACAGCAGGGACAAAGGAAAATGTAAATGCTGTGGAAATGCCTTCTCACCCATGCTTCAAAAGAATTGTCACCACGTTAAAAACAAGCTTCCACTTGATAGAATCAATAAAGTACCGAATCTGGTTTGGCTGTGTGAACCGTGCCACCGCATGGTTCACAACAGTCCAATACCGCCTGAGCTTGATGCAAAGACGGTAGGCAAAATCATGAAATACCGCGAAAAACTTAAACTGTGAAATTTACAACCACTCTGTGTCCGTGAGAACACAGCAGTGTTGAAATCTGAAGGAAGAAAGTAAATCGATTTGATGGTACGCCGGGTGCGCTGAAAGGTGCACGCCCGGCGTGAGGTGGGGGAAAACTTGGAGATTACTTCAAAAAGTTACCTATCACAACAAAGCAGACTACTCTGCGGACTGCTTCGCAGCCGCAGAGGTGCTGCACATTGTTCCTCTACACAAAAATGCGCAATGTTGCAGGCTTGTCCACATCGGAAGCGCAGAAATCTTCGGATATGTTTATGAAGTGCCAATATATGGACGAGTTGACAGGCGGGCGCGGCATCATTTTTGCGACCGGCACTCCGGTTAGCAACAGCATGACGGAGCTTTACACCATGATGCGGTATCTCCAGTACGGCACGTTGCAGCAGAAAGGGCTGACCCATTTCGACAGCTGGGCTTCTACCTTTGGTGAGACCACCACAGCCATTGAGCTGGCACCGGAAGGAACCGGATACCGGGCAAGAACAAGATTTGCAAAATTCTTCAACCTGCCGGAGCTGATGAATATGTTCAAGGAAGTGGCAGATATCAAGACTTCCGATCAGCTGCATTTGCCGGTGCCGGAGGCAAAATTTGAAACCGTGGTGGTGCAGCCTTCGGAGCATCAGCAGGCGATGGTGGCGGAGCTTTCGGAACGGGCGGCGGCTGTGCATTCCGGTGTGGTAGACCCGTCGGTCGATAACATGCTGAAAATCACATCGGATGGCAGAAAGCTGGGACTGGATCAGCGATTGATGAATCCGCTCCTGCCGGATGACCCAAATAGCAAGCTCAACGCCTGTGTGCGGAATGTGCTTCGGATTTATGAGGAAGGACAGTCGGATAAGCTGACCCAGTTACTGTTCTGCGACCTCAGCACGCCGAAGAACGATGGAACCTTCAATGTCTATGAGGATATCCGCGCCAAACTCATCCAGTCCGGCGTACCGGAGGAAGAAATCGCATTTATCCATGATGCTGATACCGAGGCAAAAAAGAAGGAGCTGTTTGCCAAAGTCCGTACTGGGCAGGTGCGGGTGTTGTTAGGTTCGACACAGAAGATGGGCGCAGGCACGAACGTGCAGGACAGGCTGGTGGCCGTGCATCATCTGGATGTAGGTTGGCGGCCTGCGGACATGACCCAGCGAAATGGACGTATCATCCGTCAGGGCAACCGAAACAAAGAGGTGCAGGTTTATCAGTATGTGACGGAAGGAACCTTTGATGCCTACCTCTATCAGACACTGGAGAATAAGCAGAAGTTTATCAGTCAGATCATGACCAGCAAATCTCCGGTTCGTTCCTGTGATGATGTGGATGAACAGGCACTTTCCTATGCGGAGATCAAAGCACTTTGTGCAGGAGACCCGCAGATCAAGGAAAAAATGGACTTGGATGTAGATGTTGCAAGGCTGAAAGTATTGAAGGCAGACCATCAGAGTCAGCAGTACCGATTGGAGGATAAGCTGATGAAATATTTTCCAGCTGAGATTGAGAAAACGCAGGGGTTCATCAAGGGCTTTCAGTCGGATATCCGGACGGTGGCGGCACATCCGCTGCCGGAAGAGGGGTTCTGCGGCATGGAGGTGAATGGCGCGCAATTTACTGAAAAAGCCGAGGCCGGTGAAGCAATCCTCGCAATCTGTAAAGCCAATCAGAGTCTGGAGCCGGTACCGCTTGGCAGTTATCGAGGTTTCAAGATGGAACTGGCATTTGACAGCTTCCAGAAAGAGTATCAGGTACTGCTGAAAGGCGAGATGACCCACCGGGTACCCATCGGCACCAGTGCTGCGGGTAATATCCAGCGTCTGGACAATGCTCTTGCCGGGATTCCTGCAAGATTGGAAAAGGCAGAACAGCAGTTGGACAGTCTTAGGAGCCAGCAGGAAGCTGCGCAGGCCGAGCTTGGAAAACCGTTTCCCCAGGAGGCAGAACTGGCAGAGAAGAGCGCAAGACTGGCAGAACTGGACGCACTGCTGAATATGGATGACCGTGGAAATGATGATCCTGACCGTGAGAATACAACAGAAAAGCCGTCTGTCCTGGCAGAGCTGCGTGACCGTGCAGGGCGCATTCCGCCGATGACACATCGGGATGATGAGGAGGTGGCACTATGAGTGTTCGGGAACACTGGATCAATGTCCGGGTAAACCCGGAAGAGCTGGCGAGGATTCGTGAAAAGCAGAAGGAATTGGGGATTCGCAATACCGGTGCCTATATGAGAAAGATGGCGATGGACGGGTACTGCGTAAATCTTGATTTGTCGGATGTGGCGCAGGTATCCATCCTTCTTCGCCGATGCAGCAACAACCTGAATCAGTACGCAAAACGCGCCAATGAATCTGGAAGCATCTATGCGGAGGATATCCGGGATTTGCAGAGACGGCTGGATGAACTCTGGGAGATGCAGAAGCTGATCCTGAAGAGGCTTTCTGGTATTCGCTGACGGCGCAAATGTGCGGGATTTCTACAGCACATGGCACAGATGAAACTGTCTGTGCCGTTACATATTTTTTGGTCTACCTGTTGACATCGTGGTGTTTGGCAAGCAGGTACGATAAAATGAAGATGAAAAGAAAAACGAAGGGGTGAAATCCATGAAGATCGTATGTTTTTTGTTGAAGCTGGTGCTGAAAATCCTGTTGCTGCCGGTTGCGTTTCTGCTGCGATTTCTATGCTTTATCTGGAATCTGCTGATGCAGCTATCCCTGTGGGTGCTTTCGCCGGTTATGCTGTTCGTTCTTGGCTGCGGCATCTATTCGGTGGTTCGGGCGAGCTGGACGGATGTGTTCCTGCTGACCCTGATTGAGATGGGGTTGTTCGCAGCTGCGGTTGGTGCGGGTGGCATTATGGAACTGATGGAGCGGCTATGTGAGCGTGTAGAGGATGTTTTGACAATTTGAGTTCAGGAGGGATTTGATGGAGATTCAGTTTATGAAAGATTATTATGATTTACGATACGAGGAAACAGATGGAGAGAATCATTTTGTGGATGAGACTGCTTATCAGGAAAAACAGTCTGAGCAATCGAAGATGGAAGACCAGCTGATGGAAATGGTGGGCGGCAGCGAATCTAATGTGTGGAAGCTTTATGAAAGCATCATGTGCATCTATTTCGACATGGAAGAAATCATCAAGCAGGCCGTTTATTTGCAGGGAGCTTATGACCGAGAACGGATGTTAAAATGAGAATAGTGAATTGGTAAGAGCTGCCTTCGGGTAGCTCTTTTTAGATGGAGGAATAAGGAATGGCGGCTACAAGACTAATTGCGCTGCATATCAATAAAGGAAAGACGGTAGCGCAGTGTCTGGCTGACCGTACTGATTATTCTGAGAATGCAGCAAAGACGGAAGATGGAAAATACATTAGCGCGTATGCCTGTGACGCAAAGACCTGTGATGAAGAATTTCTGCTTTCTAAACGGCAGTATGAGCATATCACCGGTAGAACCCAGGCGCATGATGTGATTGCATATCAGATTCGGCAATCCTTTAAGCCCGGAGAAATCACGCCGGAGGAGGCGAACAAGGTCGGGTATGAGACAGCCATGCGATTCACCAAGGGAAAACACGCATTTATCGTGGCTACCCATGTTGATCGCGCGCACATTCATAACCACATTATTTTTAATTCAACTACATTAGACTGCACCAGAAAATTCCGAGATTTTCGCTTATCCGGTCTTGCGCTGGCAAGGCTCAGTGATATCGTCTGCCTGGAACACCGGTTGTCGGTCATTGTCCGAAAGCCCTACGGGGAGCGGAAGAAGAGAACGGAATACCCGGAGAAAAAGTCGCAGCGGGATGAAATCTGTGAGGCCATTGATGCAGCATTGGAAAGAAAGCCAAAAGACTTCCAGGAACTGATTGGAATTTTGCAGGAAGCAGGGTACGAGTATAAAGATGGAAAACAGCCTGCCTTGCGGGGGAAAGGCCACGCCAGATTTGCTCGTTTCCGTTCTCTTGGTAAAGGATATTCGGTTGAAGAACTCTGTGGAGTGATTGCCGGGAATGCGGTTCACAAAAGCAAATTTGCAGAGAAAACCCGCACAAGCGCACGGTCAGCACAGGTGCATCAGAAGGCGGAGCTGTCGTTCCTGATTGATGTCCGTGCCAAAATGCAGGCGGGCAAAGGCGCGGGATATGCGCGTTGGGCGAAAGTCTTTAATCTGAAGCAGATGGCGAAAGCTATGATGTTCATGGAAGAGCATGGAATCAAGAGCTATGCAGAGCTGAAAGAAAAAGCAGATGGGATTTCTGAAAAATGCGATGCGCTGCTGGAATCTGTAAAGGCAGATGAGGCACGGATGTCGGAAGTGTCGGTGCTGCGGAAGCATCTAATCAATTATGCCAAGACAAAAGATGTTTTTGCCGCGTATAAAGCATCCGGCTACAATCGAGAGTTCTATGAAGCCCATCGAGATATGCTGGTCTTACGCAGCGCAGCGAAAAAGGCATTTGATGCCTATAAGAAAGAGAACGGTTCTGACAAAAAGCTCCCGCGCATCAGCGAGCTGAACACAGAGTATGCGATACTTCTGGAACGAAAGAAAAGCTCCTATGCAGAGTATCGCAAGACCAAATCGGAAATGCAGGATTGGCTTGTGGCACAGAAGATTGTGCAGGAAATCCTGAAAGAGGACGAACAGAAGAAAGAGCAGCTGCATGAGCAGGAAGTGCGGCAGGAAGAAAATAAAGAGAATAGTAGATGATGGAATGTCCGGTGCAGTGTGGGGGTAATGCTCATGCTGCACCGGGCTTTTTTTGTGTGAAAAAATATTTGTGATGATGTTGCTTATTGATTGCTCTTGACTTGAATTTTGTATCTCAACATAAAAGAAGTTATAATACAGATAGAAAGTTAAATTGATGAATGGGAGGTATGCTTTGTGCCCTTACAGATTATTAGGAACGATATTACAAAAATGAGCGTTGACGCAATCGTCAATGCGGCTAACACGTCTCTTTTGGGCGGCGGCGGTGTAGACGGCTGCATTCATCGTGCCGCCGGACCGGAGCTGCTTGCAGACTGCAGTATGCTACATGGCTGCGAGACCGGCAGCGCAAAAATCACAAAGGGGTGGAGAAGCAGATCCTCTGGTCCAAGAGGTGCAAAGACAAATCACTTGTGGGAACCGTCAAAGAAACAATTATGCAGGTAAGCAGCAGTAAAAAATGGCTGTCCAAACCGGCATTGGACGAACAAGGGACGCCTATTCTCAAGAAGAATGGCAAGCCGGTGCTGCGGAAGTCTTACAGCGTCCTCCAGGATCATTTCTTCCAAGCCATGCGTAATGCCGGATATTCTGATGTGGAGCGTGGAGAACGAGGAAGTTCTGAGGAACATTTGACCGTAACCCAGTTCAAGGTGGAACGGGAACAGGAGCGATTGGAACAACTCACCGCACAAACGCAGCAGAAAGAGCAGCAGGCAGCTTCTCTGGAAAAAAAGATTGAGAAAATTCAAAAACAGCAGATTGCCGTTCAGGAAGTGGAGCAAATAGAACCCCATACAGTTCCTTTTTCCTCAAAAGTCATGCTGGATCGTTCTGAATACGAAAACCTGGCAGCTGCGGCAAAGAAGTTCTATGTCCAGGATCGCAAGGAATCCAAGCTGAAAAAGGCTTTGGAAGCAGCATTGAAGATGGTAAACGAGCTGAAAACGAAGGTCACTGCACTGACCGCAGAGCTGGCAGAGTACAAGTCTGTTCGGGGACAGCTGCGCACAGTGGATTTGGAGAAGGAAAATAACGAGCTGCGTAGAAAACTCCGTGGCTACGAGGATGTGATTTCTCGGAATAATCTGTGGTCATATTTTTCCAGGGACATAAGCAAAAACAAAAAATTTCGAGAGATAACACACGAAACTAAAAAACAGAGTCGCTGAGAAGCGGCTCTATTTTATTTGAAGACATCTCGTCAATTAGCATCGTTGATATTTTCACGGATGTGTGATAACATATAAAAAGGAGGAGGCTTTATGGCTGTTACATATAAGAAATTATTTCACTTGATGATAGACAAAAATATCAGCAATGCAGAACTTATGGAGAAAGCTGGATTTAGTGCCAATATAATAACTCGATTAAAGCGGAATCATTATCTTTCTCTTGATACAATAGAAAAAATTTGTTTGGCACTAAACTGTGGTGTTGATGATATTTTAGAGTTTACGCAGATTCCGAATAAACCAAATAAGGACTAAGTTACAAATGGGATATAGATATATTGGCTCCAAAGCCAGAATTGCAGATGAAATAATTGAATACATTAACCGAACTACCTTTGTTGAAGATGGAGGCTTTTTCATCGATGCTTTTTCTGGAACTGGGGTCGTAGCAGAAAGAGCCGCTTTAAGCGGATGGCCCGTCTATGTAAATGACATGATGAGCAATGCTGTTATTATGTCTGAAGCTCGATTGCTGTCCGTTGAAGATGTTCCTTTCAGCAATTTGAATGGGTACAGAAATGCTATTCGTTTGCTTAATGCTTTACCTGGTCAAGAAGGATTTATATGGCGAGAGTATTCTCCCGCATCTGCAATGTTTCAGTTGTCAGAACGCAGATACTTTATAGAGGATAACGCAAAAAAGATCGATGCAATTGCCACAGCCATTCACACATGGAGAACACAAGGCATCATTTCACAGCAAGAGTACGTTCTTCTGCTGTCCGATTTAATAAGCGCAGTAAATGATGTAGCCAATATTGCAGGAACATATGGGTGCTTTCTTTCTCGTTGGACAACTCAGGCAAAAGAGCCTTTAAATTTACAAGTGAGTGAATTGAAAAATAAGGCTATTATCTACAAAACATCAAATTGTGATGTCTTTGAAATCGAAAGCACATCAAACGATATTGTTTATTTAGATCCTCCATATACCAAAAGACAATACGCATCATACTATCACATACTTGAAACGATCGTACAGGGGGATCACCCCAAAGTAGAGGGTGTATCTGGACTTAGACCTTGGAAGGATAAGGCTTCTGTTTTTTGTTATAAAAAGAAAGCGCTTGATGCGCTGTCAGACCTGATTCTTAAGCAGAAAGCAAAAAGAGTTATCCTATCATATAGCAACGAAGGCAATATTGAATTAGACGATTTAATAGGAAAACTTTCTCCGTATGGGGACATTAAACTTGTTGAACTTAAAACTATTGGCAGATACAGGCCTAACAAGGTTGCTGTAGAAAATAGATCAGAAGTCAATGAATACTTAGTTGATTTCAGCAGGAAGCAGGGAGAAAATGAGCAGACCACAAACACACGAGCAGCGCCTTTTGTGCGAAGCAGAACAGCTTTTATCTAATGCGGCTCATACGCACGATGAGAGACTATGTGTTCTTGAAGCTGTTGCCGCTGCAAAAAGCAACTGTGACATAACTGAATATTGGAATAAATTTAATTGTTCGTGTGTTCAGGTTGATAGTTCTATTATTTCAGCCATCACGCACCGCATTGAACAAACCGGTATTCCATTCTCTATGGCGATTTCTTCTTTAGCACGAGAACCCTTGAGTGTAGAAGAACAAAAAAAGAATGGCGTTTTCTATACGGATTTCCGATTAGCAAACTTTATGGCAGATGATTGTAGCAAGAGAATTGAAAAACATTCATCTGTTGCTGACTTTGCTGCCGGAACTGGAATCCTTCTTGTAGGCATAGCTGAAGTGTATAAGCACAAATATCCAGAACATTTTAATGCTTGGTTGGCAGAAAAACTGTTCGCCTTTGATTTGTCATCAATCGCTTTGCGTGGAGCCAGGGCTGCATTGTTATCCATGACCAACGACATTACAGCCCTAAAAAAGATGAATTATAATTGGAAGGTAACAGATACTTTATTGGACACCGACCTTGATAAGTTAAATGTCGATATTGTCGTAGGAAATCCTCCATGGGGAAAAATCAAGTTGACAAGGCATAATTTCTTATCTCAAAATGGAGAGCAGCGTGTATATGGATCAGAGTATTTGAGTTTTGATAGTGAAAAATTTGAAAAAACGAAGGCTGACCTAATAGAATACTCAAAAATAATTAGGCAGAAATATGATCTATTAGGAAATGCAGAGCCTGATATGTACATGGCTTTTTTACAACGTGTAGTGAGCAATGTAGCTATGGGAGGGCACATTTCCTACTTAATTCCGGCTGGCTTGGTTCGTTCACAAGGCACACAAGTCTTGCGCCGATATTTGCTTGAAAATGCAGCTCAACTGGAATTTGATCTTCTTGATAATCATGCCAACTTTTTTACCATTGATACACGCTTCAAGTTCTTGTTGCTATCTTTTGATAAAAAGGCTTCCTCAAAAGAAGATAAACTAAAGAGCTTTTTCTTTTCAATTGCTTCCGCAGATTCATTGGCTACGCTTTATAATCCGGAAGTTGGCACACTTCTCTCCTGGCCTCGGAATGTTGAGATGCTTGGTGGTCATAACACCATCATGGACAATATGATCAACTTGGAGATGCTTTTTTGGTCAGCACGCAATGGCGGCTCTCAAC